>Ga0070697_100000071_pt1 | contig 80945 bp, 66 predicted proteins | sample KBSK1501metaG_FD_65475 | JGI IMG/M metagenome (GOLD analysis project Ga0070697, IMG submission 65475) | Corn, switchgrass and miscanthus rhizosphere microbial communities from Kellogg Biological Station, Michigan, USA - KBS K1-50-1 metaG | ecosystem: Host-associated > Plants > Roots >...
CGGAACGACTTCATATTTCTTTCGATCGATTGCCTCGATCACGGAAGCGGCCGAACGTACTGAAACTTCATGTTCGCTTGATCTACCGCCAAAAACCACCCCCACACGTAGTTTCTTCGCCAAATGAATGCACCCGCTTTACTAAAGAATGGTCTTGCCAAAAGCCGACAGGATTAACTCAACTCCCAGTTCGGCCGTCTTATTATTAACATCGAGAGCTGTGTTGATTTCAACTACTTCGAGTGAGCGCAGGCCGCCCGCTTCGGCGACCTTTTCCATTGCCAGATGCGCTTCTCGATAAGTGAGCCCGCCACGCACAAGCGTGCCCGAACCCGGAGCGTCACCCGGATCCAGCGCGTCAACATCGAAGGTCACGGCATACCCGCCACTGGCCCGAGATGCAATTTCAATTGCTTCGTCCATGCACGCGCTCATCCCTCGTTCGTCAATTTCCCGCATGGTGATGAAACGGATTCCCAGCTTCTTAACCAGTTGACGCTCTCCCGGATCCACGTCCCGCGCGCCGACGTGCACACAGAATTCCGGCTTGAGCTTTGGAGTAAAACCTCCGAGGTTTACCAATTCAGGAGCGCCGTATCCAAGAACGACTGCCAGAGGCATCCCATGAATATTGCCCGACGGTGTAGTCTCTGGCAGGTTCATATCAGCATGTGCGTCAAACCAGATTAATCCTGGAATTTCATTTCGTTGACGGCAGTGTGAAGAGAAGCCGGTTATGGAACCAATGGCAATTGAGTGATCGCCGCCGAGGACGAGCGGACGCTCCCCTGCATTCAGAATCGACTCAACCTTTTGGGCAAGCTCCTCGCAAGCGGCAGCGATCTCACGAAGATGCTTTAGCTTGTCGCCGGGATCGGGCGATGCGAGTTCCTGAGGAACATGAAGATCCCCGAGGTCACGGACTTTGTAACCTAATCGTGTGATTCTCTGGTTGAGCCGCGCGACGCGAAGCGCTGCAGGTCCCAGTTCAACTCCAGCCATGCTGGCACCGTAAGCCAGCGGCACGCCCACAACGCCGACCGCCTTTTGCGTTTCGGCCCTGGTAAATCCCTGGTTGTGCTCTGCGACTAGAGTGTCAGCCATTGCTTGCTTGTTTCATCCGCCGAGATTGATATTGAACCCGCTGCCGCCACCCGATTGTGATGGGAAGAACGGTCTCAATAGTCCGGCGAGGGCCGCCAGGTTTCGCGTTTGAATCAACAGCTCTCCGGGCCCGGTGAATTCAGCAACGATTCCTTCGCCGCTCACCAGGCTGCGAAAGAAACCGGCCGCTGCCTTGCGCAGCGTGTATTGCGTGGTGCCTTCCCAGGCCACCAGGTGACCCGTGTCAACTACGTAACGCTCGCCAGGTTGTAAAGTCTTTCTGTGAATAGCGCCGAAGGACGAAACGAGCAACAGGCCGCGTCCCTGCACGAGCATAACAAACAGCCCTTCGCCTCCGAAGAACGATTTCGCGCCACCCCATTTTGTGTCGACAGTTAAGCTGGCATCACCCGCCAGGTAGGAACTTGATTGCACGTAGAACGATTGGTTGTCCATCTCAATTGCGGCAATATCACCGGGAGCACCCGGGGCAAAGGTCACTTCACCTGGTCCACCTCGGGCCGTAAAGGTCGAGACAAACGCCGACTCACCTCCGGCAGCGCGTTTGATAGCTCCAAAGAGTCCACCCTTCATTTGAGACTGCAATTCGATATTCGCCGACATGGAAACCATTGCTCCGGCCTCTGCCTGAATCGACTGTTCGGGTTGAAGCCGAATTACGGCGAGCGAAAAGGCCGGTTGATGTAATACTTCATAACTGTAGCCACCGCCCTGGCCGGTAGAATCTTCATCGATACGAATCCCTTGACCTGGAGCGGCAGACCTCTGCCCGGTTGACGCCGGCGGCGCAGCCGAGCTTTGGATTTTGTAACCACAGCCACCGCAGAAGACAGCGCCGTCAAGTAATCCGGCGCCACATTTTGGACAGTTCATAGACTAACCCCCTGAGATTTCTCATTGATGATGAATACAGCTTCTTCCGGCGTGCCGGCAAAGTCCAACGCTGCGACGTCGGCATCACTGACGGCCAAATATTTTTGCCACTCACGCACGATAGGAGGCCAGCATTCGCCAAGCAATACCAGCGGTCGCCGGCCGATGACACCTGTTTGAATTTTGTTCCAAACCAGCGACAGCTCGGTGACTGTGCCCATTCCGCCGCGGATGGCAATAAAGCCAACTGAGCGGGTAATCAGACGTTGAAGTCTTTCATAAAAATGCGGGGTGGCAACTTTGTCGGTCAGATAGCGATTGGGTTCGGCTTTGAACTGGTTCATGACTATGCCCAGGACGCGCCCACCGTGCTCGTGCGCGCCCCGGCTTGCCGCTTCCATCACACCCAGGTAGCCGCCGGTGCAGATCGTAAAACCGGCATCAGCCAGAAGCTCACCCACGCGCCGCGCTTGCCCATATTCAGGATCGGCTTCGGTACATTTGGCCCCGCCGAAAATGGTAACGATCCGTTCTTGCGTTTCGTTGGACATGATGTGCGGTTTCTTCTGGATAGCTTCTAGTATCTGCTCAGCAACCAAACGGGTTAGTAACCCCAATCTTGGCCTTAATGAAAGTTGAGCGGGGGCAAGCCCACCTTCCCAACCTGATCCGCTCGAAGTAGTCTGGTAAACCCCTTGAAAGCCATTCAATCAAAAACAGAGGTCCAACTCTATTCAGCTCAGGGTTGGGAAGGTGGGCTTGCCCCCGCTCAAGTTTAGCCAAATGCGATTCTCGATTTCACAAAGTCTTCCGCTTTCGGGCTTTGCAATAATTGCAGCAGTCATCCCGACGTCTCACCGCTTAGCATCAGCGATCCAGTTTCCTTGTAAAGCAGATAATCCTCGCGGGTCTTGAAGGAGCCGCCGGTGTAATTCTCCGGTACCGGTGTGGGATCGTAGAGACGCTGATCTCTCACGTTAATAAAACCCGCGCGCTCAAACAAAGAACGGTAGTCCGCAACACTCAATAGATGGACCGGCACCTTCAATTGTTCGATCCACTGGTGCGAGGGCGTATTCTCCGCGTAAAGATCGACCACGGTGACAAACAGACCGCCCGGTTCAAGTACTCTTTTAATCTCCTTCAGCGCCACGAGAACGTCGGCGTAGTAGTACAACGACTCCATCGAGAACGCATGACTAAACTCGCCATCCTTAAATGGAAGTTTCTCGGCGCTTGCTACTTCGAATTCGACGTTGGCGAAATCCGCCGAAGTCTCTCGGGCCGTTGCGATCATTTCGTCGGAAATGTCGATACCAACCACGCGACCGCTTGCCGCCTTCTCGGCCATCAAGCGCGTGGCCCAACCCGAACCACAACCAACGTCGAGGACGCGCGCAGCCAGTGAGATTTTCATTAACTCGATCGCCTGTTCACCGATGGGGCGATGGCCTTTTTCCATGCTCGCGCCGCGTCCTGCCCGGGCCCAATCATTAAACTCCAGGCGCAAGCGCTCGTCCGTAGATAGTTCGGTAGAAGCCTTTGTTGTCATGGTTTTCTTTGAAACTCCGCCCTCAAACGCGATTTGTTTAGAGAGGACACTTGTGCCCCCGTTGCGTCGGCGGGACAAGTCCGCTAACAAACGGATAGCCTGGTGATCCCGTCCGGAATGACTACGGCCGTAGCCTGTTAAGCAGTCGCGGAAACGGAATCGTCTCTCTCACGTGCTCGATGCCGCACATCCAGGCGGTGCAGCGCTCGATGCCCATGCCGAATCCAGCGTGAGGAACGCTGCCGTAACGCCGCAAGTCGAGATACCACTCAAAAGCCTCTTTCGGCAATTGATGCAACTTTATCTGTTCCTCAAGAAACTCGAGCGACGTCGCGCGCTCGCCGCCGCCAATCACTTCGCCATAACCTTCCGGCGCCAGCACATCGACGCCAAGCGCCAACTCAGCTCGCTCCGGATCGCGCGCCATGTAGAAGGCCTTCACTTCCGCCGGGTAGTGATGGACCATCAAGGGCTTATCGTAGTTGGAGGAAAGGTACGTCTCATCAGGCGCGCCAAAATCGCCTCCCCATTCAAACCGCGTCTCAAGCGCGCCCTTCGCATGTCCTTCGTGTAACATCTTCACGGCATCGTCGTAGTGCAGCCGCGGAAAAGGCGGAACAATCGCTTCGAGCTTCGCAGTGTCGCGCTCCAGAATCTTTAGCTCTTCGCCACGACTCTCCAACACCCGGGCGGCGATGAAGGAAAGCATCCTTTCCGACAAGACCATCACGTCGTCGAGAGTTGCATAGGCCATCTCCGGCTCAACCATCCAGAATTCAGTCAGGTGACGGCGAGTCTTTGATTTCTCGGCGCGAAATGTTGGTCCAAAACAATAGGCTTTACCGAACGCCGCAGCGGTCGCTTCGTTGTACAGCTGTCCCGACTGCGTAAGGTACGCCTTCTCCCCTTCGAAATAATCCACTTCAAAAAGCGTCGTCGTTCCCTCGCAGGCCGCCGGCGTAAAAATCGGCGCGTCGGCCAGGGTAAAGCCATCGCCGTCAAGGAAATCGCGCACGGCCTTAATTACTGTGTGCCGCACTTTCAGGATCGCATTCTGGCGCCGGGACCGCAGCCACAGGTGCCGGTGGTCCATGAGAAACTCGGTGCCATGCTCTTTGGGGGTGATCGGATAATCGTGAACTTCATCGAACACTTCTGCATTTACCAGATCGATTTCGAAGCCACCGGGAGCCCGGCTGTCTGCCCTCACAGTTCCGCGAATCGCCAGGGCCGATTCCTGACCCAAACCCTTCAGCGCCTCCCAGACTTCTTCGGTGACAGCATTCTTGAGCGCCACACATTGCACCACTCCAGTTCCGTCTCGAAGTTGGGGAAAAAGAATCTTGCCGCTTGAACGCAGGTTGTAGAGCCAGCCTTTTATGGTGACTTCCTCGCCTACATGTTCCGAAAGCTGGTTAATGAAGGTCCTTGCTGGACTTGTGGTTTCCAATGATTTTGATTCCGTTACCATTATGATTTCTTGTGATGATTTTGTAGGGGCGTCCCTCCGTATGTGGCGCCCCTTTTGTTCGCTACTAGTTTCTTAGTGAAGACAAGGGGCGCCCACGGAGGGACGCCCCTACAATCTCTTTACGGATTTCGTTCTCTGATCATCCGCCGCAATGCCGGAAAGCGATCAAGCCATTCTGCCGCCAGCGCCACGATCGAAAACGTAGGTTGAATAAATTGTTCATAGGCGGCGGCGCGATTACAAACAGCGGTCTGATACGAAAACGTGCCGATTGCCTTCAGGCCTCGTTGAATAGTCATGAGCCGAAACTCGCGCGCAAACTCATCCGGATCGAGCGCCTCGAGTCCCACCAGTCTGCGCTCTTCGAGCAGAAATAATCTGTACGCGCGCAACTCAGCGAGCGAAGGCGGGGCAGAACGCCGGTCCAGCAGGAACGAAACCAGATCGTAGGTCACCGGCCCCATCCGCGCATCCTGATGATCGACAACCCGCAAACGGTTATGGTCGTCAACCATCAGGTTTGCCGAATGAAAGTCACGATGGCAGAGAACACGTGGTCTGGCAGAAAGTTCTGAAGATATGTCGTTCAACTCCGCTTTTAGTTCAGCCGCTTCTCCGTGGCGCAGTGTCTCTTTCCTCAGACTCCCAAAGTAATGTTCGACGAAGAAATCTAATTCCCACGATAGCTTTGCCTCATCGAAAGCCAGCCGGCTGGCAATCGATTTTCGCTCGTAGGCGTTTTCGGTCGCTTTTTGTATTTGTGCGATCAGATTGACGGCCCGCTCTTTGTAATCTTCGCACTCTTCCTCGGGCGCAGACTCGTATACGCGAAACAGCTGCCTGTCACCCAGATCTTCCTGAACGATAATTCCATTTTGTCCATCGACGGCATAGATATCGGGCACCGGGATTCCGTTATCGAGGAAGAGCCGCGTGACATCCAAATAAGGATGGACTTCGGGGTCAAAACCTTCGGGATAGACGGCCGCGACTGCTTTCTTCTTTTTCCAGGGGATGCGGAAATAATTCCGGGTAGAAGCGTCTGGCGTGAGGGCCACGATCGACTTGCTTTTGATGCCTTCGTTTTCCAGAAAGTGCAACAACCGCTCCGAGGCGGAGAGTTCGAAACCGTTGGTGGTCACCTGTTTTGCTGAACTCATTACGGAAAGAAGGGCTTTGCCAGCTGCTTAAAGATCGGCGGGACTGCATACGTCAGTCCCGCCATTTATTCCATTAATGTGAGTTGGATTGTATCACTCAGTCAAAGGCACAACAAAATTGTCGCCTCGAATTTCCCCTTTGAGAGCTTTTGCCGGAGGAGTCTTGCCTGCTACCAATGAGGCACACACCACTGCCGCATCCTCTATCACTTCTCCTGAAGCAATTCTGACGTTGTCGGCGAGCACCGCGCGTCTAACCCGCGCTCCACTTTCCACCTTCACGTTGTCCCAGAGAATTGCCTCGCTAACGTCAGCGCTGGCCGAGATCTCGCAGCCGTTCCCCCTAGTGACGTTGTAGCCCGCCTGCGCCATCAGAATCAAACTGATATCCAGGTACCGTTGAATGGTCGAAAGCTCGTACCAGTTTCCGCTAGCCACGTGGATGGCGATTCGCTCTCCGTTCGCCACTGCCGGCGGATAAACATCGGTTGTGGAGTGGGAAAACACGCCCCTGGGAATGTAGTCGAAGATCTGGGGCTCCAGTATCTGGATTCCGGTGAACATCAGCGGAGGAGAGTCGTCTGGAAACTCGTCCTTTGCGGGCATGCCTCCAAACCCCTGGAGCAGACCCTCGGATGTCTTCACAATCGAGAAACGCTCGCAGGCAGGGTTTGGCAGGAGAACCAGCGTGGCAATAGCTCCAGTACGGCGGTGAGTCTCCAGCGCGGCGTTCAAATCGATGTCGGTAATGATCTTTCCGTTGACGACGACGAACGTCCCGCCGTCCAAAAGCGCCCGAGCATTGTCCATGGCTCCACTAGTCCCAAGAATCTCGGGCTCTTCGACGAAATGCAGTTTCACGCCGAATTTCCTTGCATCCCCCAGAGCCCGGCGAACAGAATCCGGACGGTGGTGCAGATTTACAACTACCTCATCGCAACCGTAGCGGGCGAGATACTCGGCAACGTAACCCACGAGCGGTTTACCAAGAATGGGAATTGCCGGCTTGGTTCGATCTTCTGTTAGCGGCCACAAACGGGTGCCGTAGCCGGCGGAAAGAATCATTGCGCGCATGAAGGCATTCTATTGGTGGAGGGGATAACCGCCAAGACGCCAAGAGCGCCAAGCCAAACAAGATTTTCCATATATCATTTGACAGTTCTCATTTGTCATTGGGACTAGTCCTCCGCGCCTTGTTTAGATAGGGCACTTGTGCCCCCCGTCGCCGGGGCAGACAAGTCCGCTTTCTAAACAACCGGACGGCCGTCGTTATGCCACCTGTCATTGTTCTTGAAGATGGATTCCGGCGATGACAAATGAGAACTGTCAAATGATATATGGAAAATCTTCTGTCTCTTGGCGCTCTTGGCGTCTTGGCGGTTAGGAGGCTTTCGAGGCGTCGCGCATCATGAGGTCAAAGGTTCCGGGTGCGGTTTTTCTGAAACGGGTATTTCGGTTGAGGGAAACGGCAATGCTGATAGTTGGGTTCTGGCCGGTAAACTTGAAGCCACCTTCAAGCAACCGGTTGTAGATCTCATTGACGTGGAGTGCGCCACCTTCTTCGCGCAGCAACAGAGTGACGGCCTGTGGAATGGTTCTATCCATGAATCGATCGCTCAGGGCTTCTGTATTTGGCCGTAGCGTCGGAATCTCCTGGCGTCTGGCTTCTCCTCCAAACCGGGGTACAGATTGTTGAGCTGAAGGCCGCATCGCGGCTTCGAGCTCGGCATCAGACGGAAGGCCGCTGAGGGAAGCATTACCGGTGAGGTTGCTGGAGGCCAGGACCGAAGAAAGCAAGCGATAGATGGCGGCTTCGCTTTGGCTGGCCAACGTGTCCATCTCCGCCAGTTCCGCTCGCACTGCATCTGCTTCCACTTCCAGTTCCCTCAGGCGTGCGGCCAGGTGCATCCGCGCCGCGCGCGACTGCCGCAAGCTCTGCTCGAGCCGGGAAAGAAGGTTCTCACTGGGACGGTCTATCATCGAGCGAATCTTAAATGGGTTTGGGGTTTTTCACAATAGGATTGTGGAAATAGTCGCGCGATCGTCATGAGATTGTAGGGGCGCCACTCCGTGGGCGCCCCCTGGTCGGGCAAGAAGGACCACTCCCGGATCGCGCAGAAGGGGCGCCCACGGAGTGGCGCCCCTACAATTTGACAACGCGTGCTCCTGACTACCGGTCGCGTTCGATGACGTAGGTCGGAATTGCTCTTAATGATTCTGAATACTCGGAATCGGGCAGGATTTCAAGAGCTGTTCGGGCAGCCTCAGCGTATTCGTCAGCTCGTACTCGAGCCTGCTCCGCTGCGCCCACCCGGTCGACGGCTTCCAGCAACTCACGGCGGGTAACACTCTCGTAGGTCTTCTCAGTAATTACGGTCTGAACCTTCTCCCGCGCAGCTTCGTCGGCCGCAAGCAGGTAGATCAACGGCAGAGTTACCTTTCCGCCTAACAGGTCAACACCGGCTCCCTTGCCCAGCGTGTCATCCGTTGAAGTGAAGTCAAGAAGATCGTCGGTTAATTGAAACGCCAGCCCCAGGTTCATGCCGTAATCGCGTAAAGCTGTTCGTTCCGGCTCCATGGGCCCGTTGTCGGCGAGCAACTCTGACTGGCTGGTGATACCGAGCAGGGCCCCCACCTCGCAACACGCACTGAAAAGGTATGCAGTTTTTCTCTGGATAATATCGAGATACTGCTGCTCTGAAATGTCTGTTCTTCCCAGTGTAGTCAACTGAAGGAGTTCGCCCTCAGTCATCTTCCGCGTGACGCGCGTAAGGATGTCCAGAATCGTCAATGATCTTTCGGCCAGGCTGGTTTCAAAAGCTGACATGTAAAGCCAGTCGCCCATCAACACGGCAGTTTCGTTTCCGTAGAGCGCGTTGACAGTGGGCCGGTTTCTGCGGGTGTCGGCGCTATCGATGATGTCGTCATGAACGAGAGTAGCCGTATGCAGAAACTCCATGACTGTCGCCATGCGAATGGAGTTGTAACTCGAGCCATCGCCGCCGACTGCATAGTTTGAAAGGATGGTTAATGCCGGCCGCACACGTTTGCCACCCGACTCGCGCAGATATTCTCCGAGGTAGTCGATGACCTGAACATTTGAGCGCGCCTGGCGTTCAAATTCAGACTCAACTTGCGTCAATTCCGCAGCGATGAGACTGAAGATGCGGCGGGCGGCTACCTGCGGGTCCTCAAATACTGCGCTTTCTTCTACGGTTTGCATTCGTCTCCGGCTGTCGATTAAGGAGGCTGTCAGTTAGTTCGATAGTTGGAAAACTGCATGTCGATACCAAAATCTTTGGCTTTCAAGCTGGCAATAACCGACTGCAGCGTGTCGCGGTCCTTACCTGATATCCGAATCACGTCGCCCTGGATTGAAGCCTGAACCTTTGCTTTTGAATCCTTGATGAACTTCACAACTTCTTTAGCCTTTTCCTGGGGAATGCCCTGCTGAATCTGGACTTTCTGCCTGACAGTACCACCCAGCGCGGGATCGACGTTTCCATAACTGAATGCTTTCAAAGGCACACCTCGTCGCACGAGTTTCTGCTGCAGAATATCGTTCATGTTGCGGAGCTTGGTCTCGTCTTCCGCCGTTAGAACCAGCTCGTTCGCTTCCAAAGCCACATTCGCGTGGCTGCCCTTGAAATCGAACCTCTGACGCACTTCTTTGATGGTTTGGTTGATCGCGTTTGTAACTTCTGCCCGGTCAACCTCCGATACAATATCAAATGAATTCTGCTGGGCCATTACAGGTTTAAAGCGCTTGGGGACAGCTCAAATTGAAGTTCCTTAACAGGGCGAGCATAACATCAATTAGCAAGCATGTGAAACTTATCGCTTGATACAAAATCTCTCCCGGGAGGCCTAAAGCCGCGGGGGCAGAACCGCTCCAGCTCTTCACTGGGACCGCGGGCGTCCCGCCCGCCTCAAGCTACGGCTCCACTCAAGTATTAGTAAGTTCATTACCTTTAACGAAGTCTGGCACTCAACGTGGATGCGGGCGGGACGCCCGCGGTCCCAGCAAAGAGCTGGAGCGGTTCTGCCCCCGATCTTAGCTGAGTTTGAGCTTAAAAATCCGAGTAAAGTTTTCCGTGGTGATTCGGGCGATCTCCTGTAGATCCAGCTCGTGGAGCTGCGCCAGACAACGCGCCACCTCAACCACGTACGCGGGCTCGTTTCTTTTTCCACGAAACGGTACGGGTGAAAGAAAGGGACAGTCAGTTTCAATCAACAGACGATCAAGGGGGACATTGTTTGCCACCACTCTCAAATCATCAGCTTTCTTGAACGTGACGATACCTGAGAACGAGATCAAAAAGCCTAACTCAAGAGACTTGATCGCCAGCGCCAGACTCCCGCTGAAACAATGCATGATGCCGGGAAGATTGGAATCTCCCCATTCGGATTTAAGGATATCAATCGTTTCGTCTTCGGCTTCGCGGGTGTGAACAATGACCGGGAGGTTGGTGTCGCGAGCTAAACGAAGCTGCCTGCGAAACACTTCCATCTGTACGTCGCGAGGCGAGTTGTCGTAGTGAAAGTCCAGGCCGATTTCACCCCAGGCTATCACGCGAGGACTTTGTCTTATCAAGTCCTGGAGTTTTTGCTCTGCTCGATCGTCATAGAGCCGCGCATCGTGCGGGTGCGTTCCTACGGCCGTGTAAACGTCATCATATTTTTCACCCAGCTCAACCGCACGTTCCAGCGCGCCGCTGTGCGGATCGCCGGTTCCCACGTTCAAGATTGCGGACACTCCCGCATCACGGGCGCGCCGTATTACGTCTTCGCGATCCGGGTCAAACTCAGGACCATCAATATGCGCGTGGGAATCGATTAACATCCGTGTTGGCGGGAGCGCCAGTGGCAACTGGTGCAGTTGTAATCAGCCTTGCCGTCCAGTCATTGGTCAAAAACAATGATGCCTCTATCGAGCAGGCTCTTTAACATTCGTAAGCTGTCAACTTCACGAAATGGGCAGATAGAAAGGATGGACTTAATGTCCCACTCACCGTTTATGCGTGAAAGCAGAAATCCTTCTTGCGGTTCAAGCTGCTGTTCGCTGAGGCTATTAGCTGAAATACGCAATTTCGGAACGGCGTCCGCCAGCAAAGGCGCTGTATACAATTGTCTGAGCAATTTCTCTTCGGCGATGGGCAACAACCGGCGTGCGTCCGGATTATTGGGCTCTCTCTCTAAAATTCTCTGGACAGATGACAGGGTCGACTCGGCGTCACCTTCTTTCAATTGAGCTCGCGCCGCAGCCAGAAGCTCCGGAATAGTCTCGGGCAGGTCCATCAAATTCGCACCCGGGGTAAAGCTCTCGGGCACTTCGCCGGAGACGTGCGCGATTCCATTGCTTACCAGATCATAAAGCTGACCATAAACGTGGAACGGAGAAGCATGCATGTTGTAACAGATCTCAGCTACCGACATATGCTTCTCAACAAAAGCAAATATCTCGCGCACTTCTTTGCTTACATCGAGCTCTGCCGTCCAGCCCGGACGAAGCTCGAGCACGGAGCGATCCGAAGGAATCAAACTTCGATAACGCTTCCATTCATCAGTCCGATAAGCTCCATCCATGATGACCTTGGTCGGCTCAACTTCGATGCGGATGAAGTGCTCGGGAGGTGACGCATTATCGTGGAGCTCAAAATGCGCTTCCTCCCAGAGGAACAGATCGTAAATTATGTCCAGCGTGCGAATGCGAAGAATTTCGGCCACCTCTGACTCAGGGAGGATTTTGGTGGCCACCAGAATTTCACCCAATCTGCCGCCTGTCTCTCTCTGGACCTGCATAGCCTGGCGGAGCTGTGATTCATCCAGTTTCCCGTAATGGATTAGCAGTTGGCCTAGATACTCTTTCGGGTCGTTAGTATGTGAGCCAATGATTAGGCCCTTCTCCAGGTAGATCTCCTTGACGATCTCGCCGCGAGTGAGTTTGAGCAAGCCTGTTTTTCGGCCCGTTGCCATGAACTGCAACAGATCAGAAACATGCATCGTTGAGAGATTGCCGGAGATCCCCATCGCTAGATGTTCAGTTGTTCCTCGCGATCTCCCCGAGGGTAATTTCAAAGGTGGCTGGAGGGTTGGGATGCGATGGTTGTGTCATTGCTTTGTTTCGGAAGAGTGATGAGTTGAAACCGGCAAATTCGATCTTATACTACAGAGTACACGGCAGACGAAGGGAGATTCAAGTGTTTATTCTTCAGTCTCCCCAACTTTACATCGCAGCTTTACGGGGCCTATCCTTCGCCAAATCACCGATACAAAGGAGCGAAACCCATGAGTAAATTAAAGCGCGGGTTAATCCTCGTGGCGGGCATACTGGCGGCGCTGATTCTCGTGGTGGTGATAGGGGGTCTAATGCTTCCGGAAGAGCATCATGCCTCGCGAACGCTGGTAGCAAAGCAATCGCCGCAAGCAATTTGGGATGCCATCAACGACCACGCTAGCGAGCCTCAATGGCGTTCAGACGTTGCGAGCGTGGTTTCACTGGGCGAACGTAATGGAAAGCCGGTTTGGCAGGAGAATTACAAAGACGGCAACAAAGTGACGCTGATGACTACGGAATCAAAGCCGCCCACGCGGATGGTGCGCGAACTGACGGATCTGGAAGGACCCTTCAGTGGCCGTTGGGAAATCGACATCGCGCCAACACCCGAAGGCAGTCAGGTCAAGATTACCGAGATAGGAAAGGTTTCAAATCCCGTCTTCCGCTTCGTTTCGAAATACGTCATCGGCCATACGACATTCATGGAGCGCTATCTGAGAGGACTGGCAGCAAAGTTTGGCGAAGAAGCTCGATTCATCTCACTTGAGCGCTCAGCCCTTAGGCGCGACGTAGGTCTTGCGCGCTTTTACCACGAGTTTGCCCTGCGACTTTGACGCCGGCGGCGCCAGCTCAATTTTCAGTTTCCGCACGCTACCATCGCGCTTTTTGTTAGAAGAGACAAAGGCGAGACTGTAGCGGCTACGCAGATGACTAACGAGTGTGTTGAATGCTGAGTCGAGATTCTCCGGTTTGTCTTCCAACACTTCGCCGCCGGTTTCCTCGGCGAGTTCTCTAATGTTCATGGACTTCACTTTGAATAACCCGCCCACGCGCGTGGCCCAGACCATAATGTTGTCTTCGGCCTTTTGCTCGCCGCTTTTTGGAATCAGTCCGCACACCACGCTGCCAGACTCGAAGATTTCGTGCTTCGCCTCCCGGCCGGAAGGTCCGTTAGGACAGTCAAAATTGCGGGTAACGCCGGTAATAAGAATCACCACCCGTCGCCCGGCCGGGTTAACAGCCTTCTCCATGTAATTGGCTGCCTCGCCGAAAGCCGTATTCAGGCAATGGTCCGCGTGTTCATCGTGGGGCGGCACGCGATTCAGAGCTTGCTCGATGCGGATGCGGTTGCGGGTAAAGCCCTCGAGCAATTCAGTGGTGTTGTGATATGTCATCACCGCGACTTCGTCTTCCGGTTTCAAGCGGGCCAGTGCTTCGCGCGCCGCGTGATGTACGTCGTCTCCGAAGGGATCGAGACAACCCCCGCGATCAATCAGCAAGAGAACGGACAATGGCAAAGTGTCCTGGCTGAAGTGAGTGATCGACTGTTTGACGCCGTCTTCCGAAATAACGAAGTCGGCCTGGCTCAGATTTCCGACCACTCGAGCCGTATTCTTTTGCAGGACCAGTGCCTCGACCCTGACCAGGTCAACATCAACTTTAACTACTTCAGCCTTGATGCCTGCAACCGGGTCTCTGTTTGGTATAGCCGGGTTTATTCCTACGGTGCGCTGACGCGTTTGCGGAGCGACTGTTGGCGAAAGATAAGAGATGAAAAGGAGTGACAGAACCAGCAGTAGCGGGAAATATTTAGAGAGAGTCGGGGTAAAGTTTTTCACAAGCACCTCCTCGGCGTCCGGAGACTCCAATCAAAATTCGTCAATCGAGAATTGGAAACTGAACTCGGGAGAGTGCCCTTGGAAGGGCTCAATAATAGTCCTTGTCGGTCCTGATGTGAAGACGTTTTGGGGGGCAGGAAGTGTTAACAGAGGGCTGGATCCAAATGTCCGACATGCTTCAGCTTGTCGTCGAGATTGGCATCAATCAAGCAATATATTACCTTTAACCTCTCACATTGAAAGTTCCCAATCCCGACGACAAGCTGAAGCATGTCGGACATTCCGCGGATTTTATTTGAGCTTAGCGCCGTTGGGCACTTCCTCGGTGAACGTCGCAATAACCGGCTTACCTTCGTCGCCTACTGAAGCCGCCAGCAACATGCCCTGAGACTCGTAGCCACGCAATTTGCGCGGTTTCAGATTGGCCACTACGGCTATCTTGCGTCTGAGCAATTGCTCAGGTTCGTAGTATTGCGCGATGCCGGCAAGAATCTGCCGCGGCTTTTCTTCTCCAATGTCGACCGTCAACAGCAGCAGCTTGTCAGCCTTTGGTATGCGCTCGGCGGTCAACACCTCGCCAACGCGCAGGTCTACTTTGGTAAAGTCCGTTATGTCGATAAAACTCGTCACACCAATGGCGCCAGGAACGGCGTCAGCTTCAGTTGCGTGCTGCATGGGTGGGGCCGGTTTTGTTTCTGACGCATTAGCGCTGGCAGGCACTGCATCTGCCTCGGTAGCATGAACGCCCTGACCTGATTCGTGCTGCGCGTTCACTGCGTGCTGGCTGTGCGGGCTTCCAGCTTCGGTTTTGCGTTCACTCCTGCCGCCTGCTCCTGCCGCCTGCTCCTGCTTCTCTCCGTTGATCTCTGCCATAGTTTTGCCCTTGTCGATTCTTGGAAAAAGCGGTCTCACTTCACCAATTGCTTTCCCTGGCGAAAGTTCACCCCACTTCAGTTTTGCCGGATCGCTCTTGGCGGGCGAGGGCGAGTCCGAGTCTCCCTGGCCCAGTTGCGACCAGATTTCGAGCGTGGCAGTAGGCATGATCGGATAAAGCATGACGCATAACCATCGCAGGGATTCAGCCGCGCGATAAAGGACGGCACTCAAGGTTTGTTTTTGGTTCTCGTCTTTGGCGAGCTCCCAGGGCTTCGCATCGCTGATCATCTTGTCGATCCGGGCCACGATGGACCATGCGATTTCCAGGCTGCGGCTGAACGCGAGTGACTCAAACTGCTGGAGAAACTGATCGCGGGCCAGTTCGATGAAACCCGAAATGGTTGTTTCATCAGTATCAACTCCACTGCGCTTCGCCAGCAACAACTTGTCTTCTGAGATAACGGGCGAAGGTACGATCCCGTCGCAGTAACGGGAGATCATAGTAAGCGTCCGGCTTGATAGATTACCGAGGCCACTTGCCAGATCGCTATTGGTCCGGTCAATCAGTGCTTCGTAACTAAACTTGCCGTCGTGGCCGAATACCATGTCCCGGAGACAGAAGTAACGAATCGCATCAATCGGAAAATGGCGGTTCAGGACGTCCAGCTCGACCGTGTTACCCAGCGTCTTTGACATCTTCCGACCGCTCGGATCGACCCACATACCATGAGCCACGATTCCCCGCGGCTGATCCACGCCTGCGGCCATCAGGAACGCGGGCCAAAAGACAGCGTGAAAACGTAAGATATCTTTTCCGACGATGTGAAGCGCCGGCCAGAACTTTTCGAAGCCGGCCATTCGCTCGCGTTCCTCGTTTCCAAAGCCGATGGCCGTGATGTAGTTGATTAACGCGTCAAACCAAACGTACATCGTGTGTGCCGGATCGTTTGGCACGGGAACACCCCAGCTAACCGCAGTCCTCAACCGGCTCACAGCCAAATCCTGTAGCCCGCCACGAACAAAGCTGGTCACTTCGTTGTTTCTTGATTCAGGTCGCACAAAATCCGCCCGCGATTCATAAAGCGACAAAAGCGATTCCGCATAATCGGAAAGACGAAAGAAGTAGCTCTCTTCCGAAATACGATCAAGCAGGGTTTCATGGATCAGGCAGGTCGGCGGCTCACCTTCAACTTTCGGTTTGGCATATTCGTCTTCTGTTTTGTATTCAGCACACGCGGCGCAGAACCAGCCCTCGTAATGTCCCTTGTAGATAGCGTCGTTGCCTTTGGGTGTTTTGGCAGCGGCAGCGCGGCGCCAGAATTCACTAACACCCTGGTAGTGAAAAGGCTCGCTGGTGCGCATGAAGATATCGAAGCCACCGTGTTCGGCATCCAGGCCAAACTCAGCAGTCATCTTTTTGAAATAGCTGACCACATAGTCGGCTTGCTCTTTGGGAGTCCGACCGGCGAGTTTAGCCGCGCGTTCGATATTTATTCCGTGCTCGTCGGTGCCGGTTAAGAAGAAGGTTTCGATTCCCTGCTGGCGCTTTTGGCGCGCGATCGCGTCAGCCACGATCATCACGTAAAGATGACCAAGGTGCGGGAGGGTATTGGCGTAGAAGATGGGGGTGGTGACGTAGAAAGTTTTCATCTAATAAATGATTTGGCAAGTCGAAAACAAAGCGGAGACTTTCCATATATCATTTGGCATTTCTCATTCGCCATTGCCGGAACAGTCCTGGCAATGAAGCCACATTGACTACAGGATCGGTTCATCGCCCGATAGCAATGGCAAATGAGAAATGCCAAATGATATATGGAAAATCAGTCAGCTCATTCCCTACCGGTGATCAGAGCCATAGCTTCCGCGCGCGTGCGCGGATCCGTGCGAAAGCCACCCAGCACTGCGGAAGTAACAGTCTTGGCGTCGGCCTTTCGCACACCTCTCAAGGTCATGCAGGTGTGGGCAGCTTCGATAACAACCATCACTCCAATCGGTTTAAGTCCTTCATAGAGTGTGTTCGCAATGTCGGTTGTCAAACGCTCCTGAAGTTGCAGGCGGCGCGAGAATGTCTCCGCCAGCCGCGCCAACTTTGAAATCCCGAGTATACGGCCCTCTTTGGGAATGTATGCGATATGACATTTCCCGACAAAAGGAGCGAGATGATGTTCACACATTGAAGCGATGCTGATGTCTTTGACGATTACCATCTCGTCGTGTTTATCCCCCGGCAGGGGAACAACATGCTGGTTCGGGTCCTCGCGCATCCCTGACGTTAACTCGGCATACATCTCCGCCACGCGGTGCGGTGTGTCGCGCAAGCCGGGTCGTTCCGGATCTTCGCCGAGACCTTCGAGAATCATGCGAACGCCCTGTGCAATTAACTCGAGGTCAACCGGAGCCAGTCCATTCTCGACCGGCTTCTCATTTCGTTGTTCTTCAGAAAACTTCGTAGCCATAGAATCCCCGGGTAATAGTTATCCAACAAACAGAACCTTGTCGACGCAATGCTACCAGTTCAACTTACCATAATCTTAATAATCGGGCAGAAAAAGTACTTTAGCATCAATTGGCCCAAACTGCGTTTTCGGCGCTCGGTTCTCACGCATACGTGCCCAGTCCGTCACAAATTGCGTACTGCTTGAATCACGCGGAGCGATCTCATTAACACCGTGGCTTTAGCCCGGTGACTAAGCTCTGCCGAAACGATTCTTGAACCGTTTCTAACGGTTTATTTTGAGTCGCGCGCGAAGAAAAACCGTTGAAACGGTTCCCCCATTTTCTTCCCGTCCCTGGTCACCGGGCTAAAACCGCGGTGTTAATGAGATCGCTCCGCGTAACCAACGGTCTGTATCACCCTGGTCAGTGCGTCACTTGATGCGGACTTGGTCGCAATGTGCGTCTGTTGATTTATGGTCGCCAGTAAACATCCAGTCCCTCCGAGACTACTGCAATCGTCCAAACATCGGTAATATCTCACCGGCTTTTCCAGTCAATACTTCGTCGCACAGATCTGAAAGCGGAGTAGGTTCCGGGTTGACCTCACATAAATAAGCGCCCGCGGCTTTGGCAATCTCCGGAAGGCTTGCAGCCGGATAAACGATGGCGGAGGTCCCTACCACGAAGCAGATCTCACATCGTCGCGCACTTTCGGCCGCCAGCTCAAAGGCGCCCGGTGGTAACATCTCACCAAACAAAACCACGTCGGGGCGAAGCGGATCGCCGCAGCCGGCACACTCCCTCAGTACAGAATCGCAGTTGGAAATATCGCAGCGGGTGTGACAGCCAACACAACGCGCTCGCCAGATATTTCCGTGTAACTCTATTATATCTTTCGAACCTGCCTTCTGGTGGAGCCCATCGATGTTCTGAGTGACGAGTGTGAATTGCTGAAACTGCTTCTGCCAGCGCGCGATCTCCCGGTGCGCCGGATTAGGCTCCAGTGGCCCCAGCAGGTTCCGCCGGTAATCAAACCACTCCCAAACCGCAGGCAGATCACGTTCTAACATCCGTGCCGACGAGATTACATCGAACGGCATTCCCTTCCACGCGGTAGCATTGCCACCGCCGCGAAACGTTGGCACGCCCGACTCCGCGGAGACGCCCGCACCGGTAAGCACCAGAACATTTCCAGCGCTCTCGAACCTGCGGCGCAACTCTTCGGAAATCGATTGCTTTGAGACTGCCTGCATTGGAAGCTCGATGGTAACAGAGCGCGGACAGAGAGTGTCAAGAAGAGCCCAATGTTGCAGGGTTCGATAGGTCCAATACGTCCTATAGGACCTATCGAACTCTGCCCCCGCTCTTACTCGCCCGGAGGATTGGCCACCCGCTTACGCAGGTGGTTCTGACATGCGCGTTCGCGATGGAGTGACGGCTACGCTATACTTTGCGCTTTTGCAGAATCAAGTATTAACGAGAGGCAAGGTCTAAACAGCGAAGTGTCACTAATTCAGATCCAGGATCGTCTGAAACATCAGGTTCGCACTGCGGCTCTTGAGTTGTTTGGTGTCGAGTTGGACCTACTCAGCAGCGCGACGCCACCGCGCCCGGAGTTAGGGGACCTCGCGTTTCCGGTGTCATTTGAACTGGCGAAACTCATCAAGCAAGGCACCGGGACAAAGGTGGCGCCGCGGACAATTGCCGAACAGCTAAAAGCCAGGTTGGAAAACACGCCTGAGGTCGCGCGCGTGGAAGTTGCCGGCGCGGGCTACCTCAATGTGTTCTTTGATCGAGCGGCCCTGCTTTCGACGTTTGCTGGTGAAGCGCCGCCTGAACCGTCAGAGCCTTTGCAGATGGTGGACCGGCCAAAGAAGATGGTCGAGCATACCAGCATCAATCCGAACAAAGCGGCACACATTGGCCACGTGAGAAACGCCGTGCTGGGAGATACTTTTGTCAGGGTCCTTCAGGTGGCCAGCGAGCGAGTGGAAGTACAAAACTATATTGATAACACCGGTGTGCAGGTAGCTGACGTTGTCGTCGGCTTTATGCACATCGAAAAGATGAATCTCGATGATATTAAGGCGCTGGACAGTTCTCTTCCTGCCGAACGCCCATTTGATTACTACTGCTGGGATCTGTACACGCGCGTCGGACTGTTCTATCGCGATGGAAACCCTGCCGGCGACCCGAATCCTGAGCTACTAAAGCTGCGAACAGACGTCCTGCATGCACTTGAGGAGGGAAATAGTTCCACTGCGGAGCTGGCTGATTATGTAGCGACGCGAAATGTGGAGTGCATTCTGGACACAATGGAGCGCCTGGGCATTCGCTACGATCTGCTGGCCCGCGAGTCAGACATTCTCCATTTGCACTTTTGGGATCGCGCTTTCGATTTGATGAAACGCGCCGGAGTTATTCGGCTGGAGACTCAGGGCAAACACGCCGGCTGCTGGGTAATGCCGTTCGAATCACATACCGGCACCGACGAACATGAGTCGGACAAGATCATCGTGCGTTCGAATGGCACGGTGACTTACACCGGGAAAGACATCGCCTATCAACTGTGGAAGCTGGGCCAACTGGGTCTTGATTTCAACTACAAGCCTTTCCGCCCCTACCCGGATGGCCATGTAACCTGGGTCACGACAACTGAGCCCAACACGGACATTGCGCCCGAGATTGTGCGCCCAAACTTCGGCGGCGGGGTGAAGGTTTATAACGTTATTGATTCGCGGCAATCGTATCCGCAGGAAATCGTGGCGCGCGGAGTTGCAGCGGTCGTGCCCGAGGTTGGAGCAGAGGCGAGTGTTCATTTCGGTTACGAGATGGTGGCCCTTTCGCCCGCTGCCTGCACCGAGTTGGGTATCGAACTGAGCGAGGCGGATCGCGCGCGGCCTTATATCGAAATGAGCGGACGTAAAGGACTCGGCGTCAAGGCCGACGATCTGATCGACCGGCTCGAATCTGACGCGCTGCGGGAAGTCTCTTCCCGGCACGCCGAGCTCTCGCCGGATGAACAGAGTTCCACTGCGCACGACATCGCGGTAGGGGCGCTGAGATATTTCCTTTTGAAGTTTACTCGCAACTCCGTGATTGCTTTTGACTTCAATGAAGCGCTTTCGTTTGAGGGCGAAACCGGTCCGTACTGCCAGTATGCCGCGGTTCGGGCCAACTCGATCTTTCGCAAACTCTCTAACGAAGCCGTTCCGGACGCGGTCAAGTTGATCATGTCCGCAACGGCCGCATCTGAAAGCCGGTCTAAGGTTTCTGAGATCCTGGCGGATGAAGCTGGAACAGAGATCTGGTCGCTGGTAATGCTTGCCGAGCGGCTTGAAGAAGTGATCACATTGTGTGCAGCTTCGGCTGAGCCGGCGAATCTGGCCAAGTACACATTTACGCTCGCGCGCGCGTTCAACCTTTTCTATCATCGCCACCGGATAATTGCCGAGGAAGATCCCACCAGGCGGGCAGTATTGATAGCAGCCGCGAATATCACGCGACGCAGGTTGACCTCGGCGCTCGAAACATTGGGTATCGCGGTGCCGAAAAGGATGTAAGGAAATAGAAATAATAGGACCTGTAAGACCTATAGGTCCTAATCAAACGACGAGAAGAATCAGAGGAATTTGAATATGGCTCCTAGGGTACTTTCGGGTATTCAGCCAACGGCCGAGATGCACATTGGCAACTATTTTGGCGCGGTCAAAAACTGGGTTGCGCTTCAGGATACGCACGACTGCATTTATTCCATTGTCGACCTGCATGCCATCACAATGCCTTACGATCCGGCAAAATTGCGGGCCAACACAGAGCGAATGGTTTTTGACCTGTTGGCTTGCGGGATAGATCCCGATAGAGCCACGCTGTTCATTCAATCGCTCGTGCCAGAGCATACCGAGCTGTGTTGGATCATGGCTTGTCTTTGTCCATTTGGTGATCTGCGTCGCATGACGCAGTTTAAAGATAAGTTTGACGTGCTCGAAGGTCAGGACGCAACGCACTTTGTTTCAGCCGGGTTCTTCATGTATCCGGCCCTGCAGGCAGCCGACATTCTGGTCTATCGGGCGCAGTATGTTCCGGTTGGTAAGGATCAGGAACAACATCTTGAGTTATCGCGTGAACTCGCGCGTCGCTTCAACAATCAATTCGGAGTCGAGTTCTTTCCTGAGCCGGCGCCTCTGTTTACTGAAACGCCAAAAGTAATGTCGCTCGTCGATCCGACGAAGAAGATGAGCAAGAGCGCGGGAGAGCGCCACTACATCGGGCTCTTCGAAGATGAACAGAGCATTCGCGCAAAGGTCAAGACTGCCGTCACCGACAGTGGTGGGTTGCCGCAAGGATCCGAAATGAGTCCGGGCGTTACGAATCTTTTTGAGATTCTAAAAGCGTGTGGGAAAACGGAGGAGACGGCGGCGTTGCTTCAGAACTACCATGACGGCAAACTGCAATATCGTGAACTGAAAGAAGTGGTGGCGAATGCACTGGTCGAGCTGACTTCCGGTCTGCGGGCACGGCGTGAAGAGATTTCCAAAGACTCTGCGAGCGTAAATGCCAAAGTAAAAGAGATGTCCGAGAAGGCGCGCAGCATGGCGGCAGAGACGCTCAAGGAAGTTCGGTCAATAATTGGCCTTCCGAAGCGGATTTGAGCCCGCGGGCCGAGGTGTTAGTGAAGCTCCCCTTACATCGCCCGCGCGGTCCCACCATCTTCGCTTTCCCCGGCAAGTATCTTGGCCAGGTCCCTAAAGAAGATCGATCGTGGGAGAACCTGATCGTAACCTGCCTGCACAGCCTGCCGCTGCAAATCCGTTTGCACGTGAGAGAAAAACCCCAACAACGGTACATCTTTCACAGGTTCGTTTGCTTTCAGCTCAGCTGCGAGCTGAACCGGATCGAGCTTTTGATGATGCAAGTCGACGACGATTAAAACGGGTAGCTCTTCGGCAATTGTGGCTCTGAGCGCATCAAGACTTCGTGGAAACTTAACATTCATCTCAAGAGCTTTTCCGGTCTCTCGAATCTTCGAGATGAAGAACATGTCATCAACTACTGCTATTACAGTTCGAACCATGGAACACCCCTGATCTCTATGCAACCTCTGTGTGCCTCTGTGCCTCTGTGGTGAAATTCCAGAAGAAACACCCACCACAGAGACACAGAGAACACCGAGAAAACACAGAGTAAGACAAGTTATTATTTTCCCGACAAACTTCAAATGGCTAACGATGTTTTCGCCGCACGTTTTGTCTTATACGCGGTTTCGCGTCAAGATAGTGTGCGATGGCCACCGCTATTCCCCCACTTCAAGAATCCGAAAAAATTGAGTTCGGACGCACCGGCAATACCAGTCGTAAGAACGCAAATGCAGATGGTCCAAAAATCGTTGTCGCATCATACAACATTCGCTATGCCGTGGGTCAGTTTCTGATTTCCAGTGGACTCCTGAGAAAAGCCGGAATTCTGGGTTCGCGGGGACGCGATGCAAAGGTTGCCAATCACATTCATGCAGCCGCACGTGCATTTTCAAATGCCGTACTTTTGCCGCCTGTACACTTGCTTGCTTTGCAGGAGGCTGACAAGCGAACTCAACGCGCGGGTGAACATCATGTGGCTCGTGAGTTAGCAGAAGAATTGCAGATGGCCTGGATCCATGTGCCGGCCGGGATTCCACGTGGCCAAAAACCTAAGGACCGGCAGTGGTGGCTCAACTTTGAAGAGCAAATCGGACTCTATGACGCGGGCGATACAGGCGTCGCCTTACTCAGCCATCTGCCATTTAGTGATGTAACACGTATTGATCTTCCGTGGCATGAGTGTGCCTGGCGGCCGCGCCTGGCGATGGCGGCTACCATATCGGTGGGTGAACACAAATTACGGATCGTTAATGCCCACGTGGATCCGCACGCGGGTGTCGGCGGTCAGCTCGAACAGCTCGAAATGTTGATTGCAGAAGCTGAAGCTTTTAGTGGACCACGACTAATTCTGGGAGACTTCAATACGCTATCGAGGAAAAAGGCAATCGAAACGCGAAACCTGCTGGAATCGCGCGGCTACTCGACGCCCTTTCCCACAGGCACGCCGACGTGGCGTGGCGCCGGTATTCGTTTGCATGCAGACTGGATATTCTATCGTGACCTGGAGATTACGAGGTGGGGCGTGGCCCGGCCTTTGAACGTTTCAGATCATTGGCCCATCTGGGCCGAAATAGATCTATCGAATCATTGACCGTCTTAGTATAGGTCCGATAGGTCCAATGGGTCCTATAAGTCCAATAGGGCGATTGCTAATCATGAGCAGCGAGACCATCACCAGCCGAGATAATTCCCTGCTCCGCCAGGCCCGCGCCGTTCGCGATGGAAAGGTCGAAGAACTAATCTTCATTGAGGGACTGCGGCTGGCTGAAGAGGCGCTGCGATCCAGGCTAAAGATCGAAGCCGTAATCGTTTCTCAAGAACTGGCCCAAAAAGAAAAGGCCGAGAGTCTAATCAAGGAGCTCGGGGAAGTTTCGCCCAGGCTTGCATCCGTCAGCGAGAAACTACTTGAATCTATCTCATACACCAAGACGCCACAGGGGATCGTGCTCCTCGCCTCACGACCGGAAACCAGCAAGAAACATTTCGAGGCCAATCAACACGCGCCCGCTCTAATTGTGATCATGCATCGAATTAATAACCCGGTGAATGTGGGAGCCATCCTGCGTACGGCCGAAGCAGCAGGTGTCACCGGCGCAATCGCCACTCAAACGACAACCGATCCGCTGTCACCTAAGTCGTTGCGCGGTGCGATGGGCTCGGCGTTTCGTCTGCCTGTCTGGTGTGGGCCAACCTACGAAGACGCCCTTTCCTGGTGCGCCGAATGCAACATACAAACAGTCTGTGCGGATGTTCATGCCGCGACCGGCTATAACGAAGTTGATTGGCGGCGACCGTCTGCTCTGATTCTGGGGCCCGAATCAAGCGGACTTTCACCTGAGGAAATAAGTGCGGCCGGCAAAGCGGTGCGGATTCCTATGCATGGACCCGCGGAAAGTCTCAACGTCGCCGTTGCTACCGGGATATTGCTCTACGAAGCTGCAAGACAGAGAACGTAGGGAGCGCGCAGGGAGCGCAGGCATCTTGCCTGCCTGCTTCGTGGTAAGGAACGTTGAGGCAGGCAAGATGCCTGCGCTCCGAATGCGGCGACTTATCTCGCGGTTAGGTGAAAATGCAGGTAGGTCGCGCTTTGGTATCCAGGCCCATTCGTTATGAGCTGGTAGTCAACCAGATTCTTCTCCCGGATGATTTCGCTAACCACCTTAAAAGCATCGATCAAATAGTCGGCATCGGAATCCGAAAATTCGCCGATGTTCTTGATGTCTTTCTTTGGAATGACAAGGTAATGTACGCGAGCATGAGGACTGGGATGCTCAAGCACTATTGTCTTGTCAGTTTCCTTGATGACTGACGGTGCGAGGGCACTAAACCTTTGAATACCGACCGACGCCATGAGCCCGACCAGTTCATTCGCTTGCAGACACTTCCCTTCACATTTGTTCAATGCCAGAAACGATCGCGGTTGTGAGTCTGAAAACAGGTATCCGCCCAGTAAGACTCCCAACAAGAGAGCGGTGGCCACCAGAAGAATTGTTCTGATCCTCGTCATTTGGTCTCCTCCCCTGAAGTTACTTGAAAACTGAACGCACCCTGGTAACGGGAGTTCCTTAAGTTTTCTCTGTGCGTCCTGAGTGTTCTCCGTGTCTCTGTAGTGCAGTGTATTTGGGCCTTAAGGCACCGAGAACGGTGAGGACGCATAGAGACCCAGAAACTGGGCCCGTAGTAACACCACTATTCGCCAGACTGTGTTTAAAGTAGAATACCCCTGTTTCCGAGCAGTTCAAGCAGTTAAGAGTTCAAGCTTTAGCTTGCGTGTTGGCGAAGTTGTAGGGGTGGCACTCCATGGCCACCCCATCATTGCAGGTTGAGCGGTGCCGCGAAAACGGGGCGGCCACGGAGTGCCGCCCTACAGATACTGCGACCGTTTGCGTTGCTTCTCATGACTGAAGACCAAAAACCAGCTGGAAAAAAGCGGCGCGAAGAAGCTCTCCCGGAGCGTCTGCTGCGGCGCGTGTTTGAGAGCATGGGCGAGGTCGTCGATCGAAAGTTTGGCCGCACAGTAGAGCCCAGGAAAGGTCTAACCACCTCCCAGCTTATCGAAAGGATGAAAAAGCTAATCGATGAGCGCGTGCGTGATGAGGGACGAAAGGGCCGCATAGCCCCGCATCATCTGAAGTTGAAGGTGGAATGGGGCACGCATACTGAAGCTCCTCCGGAAATCATAAAGGACCTCGAGCACGAGATTCTGGCCTCGGCCATCGATCACATAAACGATCATCGCTACCGCACCCTGGCCCCGGCCAAGATTGAAACCGAGGTTGATATTTTCACTACCGGCATATCTGTTGATGCCACGTTTGGAGAATTTGAAGACGAGCTCAAGGCAGAGGATGAGGCAAAACGAGAGAAGTTGATGGTTCCCAAACAGAGCCCTTTTGAGAAAGTCCCTGACGTTACGCTGATAGCCCGGATCACAATGCGTAACGAGATCCATGAGGTGCCACTGGTTTTGAAACCGGGAGGCCGGCGGCTGAGCGTGGGGCGCGTCTCCGATAACGAACTCTCGTTAAATGATGCCAGCGTCTCCAAGATTCATGCTGCGCTAACCATGAACCAGCAGGGCACTTTGCTGGTGGCCGACACGGGATCGACAAATGGAACCTTTATAAATGGGCGTCGCATTGCATATGGTGAAGCCCGCCAGATTGAAGACCGAGATGTTGTAGGGTTTGGAGATGTAGAGGTGCGGTTTCGTAAAGAGGATGCTGAGTAAGGAGTCATCAATGTCCGACATGCTTCAGCTTGTCGTCGAGGTTCGGAACACTCAGCAATGATACTACCGGTAACGTCGCACATTGAGACTCCCCAGGCTAGACGACAAGCTGAAGCATGTCGGACATTGATGAACCTTGACACCATTTCATCTTGATAATGTCATTTCTTCTATTCTTTCAATCACCTACGCCCGCGCAGGCGGTCGTCAACATCCCAGAGCGAACGCCGGCCTTGCTCACGCTGATTTACCTCGGCGGATTCCTGCTCATCATCCTATTGTTGCTGCTCTCCCTTTTCTTGAATCGCCGCCGGGGTTTGTCGGTTGCTGCCGCAGCGTCTGACGATCTTCCGCTCGAAGTAAAGAAACGGCTTGGCTCCACCTCAACCAATCGTGGCCTGCGCGCGCTGCGCTGGCTCTTCGTGTTGCTATCACTCTCTATATTCGGCTTCCACATTTATTGGGCTCATTACGCGCAGGAGAGGAACGAAAAGTTTCAGGAGCTAAGCTATAAAGACCTGCGCAATCGGCGTCTCGCAGAATCCACTTTGCGCGGCTGGATACTCGATCGCAGCGGCAAACTCGAAAACGCACTGGCGCTGTATCGGCGGGATTCCAGCGGCAATATTACCCGCGAATACCCGATGGACATGCCGATGGCCCAAATTTTTGGCTCCGACCGCGGCGATCCCGGGTTGGAGCGAGCGCTCTTCGGGGTACAGAGCGGAGCCTTGCCGGAAGCGTTGGAGGTAGTGCGCGGTAAAACCGTGCAGTTCAAGGGAAATACTGATGTGCGGCTGACGATTGATCGCGATCTACAACAGGCTGCGGTTGACCAGTTGAAGGGGAAGCATGGCGCGGTCGTCGTTTTGAATCCGCAAACCGGTGAAGTGTTGGCGCTCTACAGCGAGCCGTCCTACAGTCTCAAGCAAGTTGAAGATGAAGTGTCATGGATCAAGCTCGAAGCCAATCAGCGTGATCGTCCGCTGGTAAGCCGTGCCCTGGGCGCATACTACATTCCGGGTTCCACTTTTAAGACGGTGACGATGACGGCCGCTTTTCTCGCCGGCATACAGGACTCAGAGTTTACCTGCAGCGGTGGTGGCTATTACGCCGCGCCCGGCGCCAACGTGATCTTTGACGATGGCGGCCCTGGTGAAGTGCATGGCCGGATTGGGATTAATACCGCGTACGAGGTTTCGTGTAATCAATACTTTGCTCAAATGGGCGTGAAGCTGGGTCCGGAGCGTTTGAAGCAGGCAGCCCAATTACTGGGAATTGGAGCTTACGATACTCCTAGCGAAGCACTACGTGGCCGAAAGCAACCGGAGATCTGGAATGCCTCGACCGATGCGGTGAAGCGCGCACTGGCGCCAAGAGAGGCCACCATAGTTACCGGCAAGCAGGTAACCAAATACGATCTGGCGTTGATGGGTTATGGGCAAGGATACGCCGGCCAGATGACCCCATTTCAAATGGCCCTGGCTGCCTCAACAATTGGCAACGTGGAAGGCAAGCTCATGAAACCAAAGATCGAGTTTGATCGTCCGCCAGAACTATTCAAGCAGGTTGTTTCTCCGCAAGTGGCTGCGACGATGCGCTCGATCATGGGGCTGGTAACGGGCGGGCCAAGCGGAACGGCCCGTGGAGTGTTTGCTCCAGTTAAGGCGGCGGGAATCAACACCGGCGGCAAGACTGGAACTGCGCAAAAGGTTGTGCCCGTTTACGATCCCAAAACAGGCGAACCCAAAACCCGGCACAAGGTGGAAAAGGACAACAAGGGCAACATTATTCGTGAGTACGAAGAGACGATTATGGACGAGGAACACCCGCGAATTGACGGCTGGTTCTTATGCATTGCGCCGTTGGAGCGCCCACAGCTTGCGATGGCTGTGATTGTGGAGGGCGGAGGCTACGGTTCGAAGTCAGCCGCGCCGATCGCCGCAGCCCTGGTGCTGAAGGCGAAGGACCTGGGCTATTTCAAAGTAGCCGGCAACCCAACGGGCCAGCCGCAGGGCTCTGCGCCTGGTCAACGAAGAACTCAACGTCAACCGCGAGCGGCACCGACACCGCCACAGTGAAGATACATTCGTTGCTGTTCATTGTCAGACTACTGACAACGGACCACTGACAACTGACCAAATTGAAATGAAAAATCGCGCCTCTTCACATCTGTTAATCATCCTGCTGGTGCTGATTCTCGAGATCGTCGGCTACTGGGGTATACATCGCGGAGGATTGCTGCGGGGCTATGAAACGTCGATCATCGGCGCGGCGCGCGATCTGTTCATGTTTTTTCCACTATTTGTGCTGGTGATCTGGCTGTCGCGGGTAAGGAGATTCAGCGGAAACTGGATCCTGTTCACTTCATCGGTTCTACTGTTCTCCCTCGGCATGCTGATTCAATATCGACTTTACAGCGACCCGGAATACAACGCTCGTAACAAATCGGCCGCACGCCAGGAGAAAATGGAAGCGTTGCGCACGCGGTACATCATTGAGAATTACGACCCGGTTAAGAAGCAGATGATGGGCCTGCCGCCGACGCCGGCTCAGGCCATTGATATCGAGCAACTTCCAAAGCGTCCCGCAACCTACTCCATCGGCGATGCCCTGACTTCGAGCTACACCTGGATTCCCATCTTCTCTTTCATTGTTTTCGGTGTCGCGTTTTCCCTTTGCCTGCGCGATGGCTTCTTGCTCTGGATACAACGGAACAGCTTCATTATTGTTTTGTTGACACTGATTCCACTAGCCGTCGCCGTGGTGACGTCGAGTGCAGGTAAAGCGCTGGGAAACATGACGCCATGGGAACCCTCGAAGATTCCCTTCCTCCTGGGCTTCGCCGGAATTTTGACTGCGCGTTACAAAGACCTGGCTGAGACTTACTGGGGCATCCCGCGCGCGCGTGATGTGGTGCCACTCCTGGTAATGGGAATGTTGCCATTCGTGCCGTTCTTCGCCCTGAAGGACTTTGGCCAGATGCTGATTTTCAGTGGCGCATACACAACGCTTTACCTGGTTGCCGTCCGCCGTTGGCCACAATTGCTTTTGTTTGTCGGTTCGGTCCTGCTGGTAATCAGCATCCTGGTGATCGGGGCGCTGCCCAGGGACGTTCAGGAGAAGGTGCCGCTGTTGCCGACGATTGCCCGGCCAATTCAATCGATGCTGCCTTCGCGCATTCAGCAGCGTTTTCATTTGTGGCTTGACGGGTTCGATCCACCTTCGCCCGAGGTTTCATGGTGGAAAAAAGACTTTGATGAAGCTATCAACAAGGATCCACAACTAAAGGCAATCGCCGAGCAAAGTCCGGCGATGCAGAAGATCGTCAATGTCGACATCTGGTTTGACAAGCTGGCTTTTCAACCGGCTCAGGCTATCTTCGGTATCGCTTCCGGCAAAACCACGGGCCGGGGACTGGGCCTTGGCTATCCCGAAGTGATCCCTATCGCCGATTCAGATTATGTTTATGCCGCACTTGGCGAGGAGGAGGGTTTGATTGGCGGAGCGATTATCATGCTGGCTATCATCATTTTTGTCATCGCTGGTGTTCGTACTTCTCTTGATGCGCGTGATATGTTTACGAAGCTTTGCGCTGCCGGGTTAACAGCCTTTGTGGGCTTTCAGGCTCTGGTGAATATCGGAGGCATATTGCGAGCTTTGCCGATGACGGGAATCACCTTGCCGTTTGTCAGCCATGGAGGGTTTAGTCTGATCACAAGCTTTGCTATGTTAGGTATGCTAATGGCCTTTTCCCATCGCAATGCGCGCGACCGAGTGGTGGCCGAAAGAGGCCGGCCCGAGAGTCGCTCGTCGCTGAAACTGGAGGCGGTCCAATGAACCAGCCCGTAGGTGAACCGAGGAAACTTTCGCTCAAGTCGTCAGCCGTAACTGATCGTGGTCTGAGCGCGAAGCGTCCGCTGAACGAAGACTCGTTTCTCGCCGATAGTGAACGCGGCATCTTTGCAGTTGCTGATGGAGTCGGAGGAGCAGAGGCCGGAGAGGTTGCTTCGCAGACCGCGATTGAAGTGCTCGACGAAGCCTTTCGACACCAGGTGGCAGGCTCCGACAATGAAGACTTAATGGAGTTGGCGATTCAGAGAGCGAATGCTTCAATTCATCAAATGGCACAGGATCACGCGAAGTTCTCGATGATGGCCACCACAATTGTTGGTCTTCATCTGGACGGCAACATCGCGACTATTGGACACGTTGGCGACTCGCGGTTGTATCGCTTAACGCCGGCCGGGCAGCTTTTGCGGGAGACTGAAGATCACTCAGTTGTAGAGGAAGAAGTACGCGCCGGACGAATGACCGCGGAACAGGCCGCCAATCACCCCAGTAAGAATGTGATCAGCCGTGCCCTGGGAGCTGAGAACTCCGTCGACGTTGACATGAAGGTTATCGAGGTCGATGACGGCACCGAGTTTCTGCTTTGCACCGATGGTATTACCCGACACATTCCCGATCACGAATTGCGGCAGTTGCTGCTTGCCAACACAGACCTGGCCGCGGTTTGCGCCGAGTTAAAACAACTATGTTTCGAGCGCGGTGCCGAGGACAACCTGACCGCCGTCCTGGTTTGTGTCGGCACTCCAATCTCTTCGCAACAACGCGCGGACGACCTGGAGAGGACCGCTCAACCGTCAACCGAGCCGCTCCATGCGTTAGCGGCCCAGGGAGCGGAAACGCAACCGGCGCCTCTGGAACAAACCATGGTTGGCACCGAACTCAGTCCGGCTGAGGCTTTCGTGCCACCCTCGCGGAAAGCTTTTCCCGGCGTAGCCGCTGACGAGACCGTAGAGACCAGTGCCATAGAAAGCAAACTTGACCTGGCCAAGCCCCCTTCTACAAAAAGTGGAGTTGAAAGAACCATGACACGTTTCTTTCTATTTGTTCTGGTGCTGGCAGCAGTGGCGGGCGCCTTTTACGCCGGCAGAAAATACAAAGGGATCATACCGTACCTGGATCAGAACCAGGCGGCGGTGGCCGACCTCTCACCCACTCCATTGCCTGTCGCAACGCCCCCGGGCAACGACGCTTCCCTTTTGAAATTTGAAAAAGGCCGGCGGACCGTGGATACCGACGCGAACACCTGGCTGACTGCTCAACTGCCCGCCGAACTTTCGCGGCAGGGCGTGGCGGCTCCTTTGGATTCGCAGGATCCGGAGTTCCTTTATCTCTATGGCCGTGCTTCGTTGCTGGCCGGCAAAACCGAAGAAGCGGTAAAGGCCTTCGAAGCATCAATCGCCAGGGCTGACCTGAATCCGTCCCCGGCAAACGCTACGGTTCGCAAGGAAGCAGCGTTTGGGCTGGCTGCCGCCGCCCTGAAGTCGGAGACCGCGAAGCCCGCCGCCCTGAGACATTTTGACGAAGCAACACGCCCGGCCCAACCTTCGCCCTCCGGCTCCCCTTTGAGTTCCCCTTAGGTTGACCTTAGATCGCGTACACGCTTTTGCGCATCTAAGATCGGGAAAACTTTAGGCGTGAACTGATGCCAGAGCTCAAGCTACAACAAACCCGGCTCGACGGACGTTATGACATTCTTGAATGTCTGGGCCGCGGGAGCTACGCGGAGATTTATGTTGCCCGCGATAATGACGCCCTGGAGGGAGCCCCGCTTACCGTCGTAATAAAAGCTCTGAACATGTTTCTCGACGATGCCCCCGACGCAGAGTTGGAACAGACCCTGATTACAAACTTCCAGAACGAGGCTGTTGCCCTCGACCGCGTCCGTCATCCAAACATCATCAACCGCCTGGGACACGGGACTGCAATCGACCTGGCCAGGACTACGTTTCATTACATCGTGCTTGAGTATCTATCCGGCGGCGATATGGCGGCCCTTTCACGACGCTCTCCGCTCGCTCTCGATGAAACTCTTTTCTACCTCGAGCAGGTCTGTTCCGGACTCGCCCACGCCCATGAGTGCGGGGTGATTCATCGCGACATCAAACCGCAGAATCTTTTGCTTACCGCCGACCGCCGGATTGTAAAGATTGCTGACTTTGGCGTGGCCCGATTCGCAGCCAGCGAAGGCGCCATCACCCGAGTGGGAACAAACATCTATTCCGCCCCGGAACACAACCCGCTGGTACAGACTGGTTCGTTAGACCTGGGGATGATCGCGGCTTCCGGCGGTTCGCACCACGAACACCTGACACCCGCGGCCGATATCTATTCGCTTGCCAAGACAACCTACACCTTGTTGGCCGGTGAGGCTCCCCGCAAATTCGCTCAGCATGCAATCCAGGAATTGCCGGCTGCAGTAGCCGGCGAATATTGGGCCGCTTCAGTATTGCGGGTTTTGGAAAAGGCTACGCAAATTCGACCGGACAAACGCTACCAGACCGTTCAGGAATTCTGGGACGAACTGGCAGACGCGGCGCTTCCACCTACCCGGCCGCTTCATGGAGTTGATCTCGATGCGCGTCGCAGGCCGAGTGCTGATTTGGCGATCCAGCCGGAGGACGTTCCGGTTGCGCCGCCAAAACCGAGCTTCGAACCGGTGCAAAATCCGCCGGCTCGAAATGCAGCAACCGGGGCCGGTAACTTGAGACTGGCTGATGCGCCCGAACGTGAGGACGCTGCGGGCGTTGGGCCAGGTCGCCATCCCCTGAAACGCACGCCCCATTATGGAGAGCATCCACCCGCCCCTCGCCCAAAGATCGTCGTTCCCGTCAGCGCAATCCCGACGGTGGCAAACAAACACGAGACGGTTCGGGGAGGACCTTCAGCCAAGGAAAGGATCGCAGCACTTCCCGATACTTCGAAAAACGGGAAAGTTTCGAGCATGCGAAGACGCCCGGTTGAACCGCGGCGGGCCAGGCCCTTTTTGGTGGCAGTGATTCTGATTTTTGGCTTCTCCGGGATGTTGCTGGCTACGCACAAGTATGTAACATCACGTTGGAATCCTTTTGTCGGCATTTCACAGCTCCGGGACGTTTTCATAATCGGGCGGGAAGGTGTTACAACAACGGATGTGAATCTGCGCTCCGACGCGAGTACAACCAATCCGCCCGTCGGTGTGGCCGAGAATAACTCGAGGGTGAAGATTTTGGCCGCCGATGATAATTGGTACGAGATTCAGGTGCTCGAGCATGGCCGCCCAAAGACCAATCCCTTTACGGCGGATCGTGGCTGGATCAACAAGAAGTTTGTTAAGTTTGATTGATAACGTGGGGTTGAAGCGCCAAGACGCCAAGAACGCCAAGTGCATTGGCAGAAACCATCATCGATGGGTTGAATACTTGATTCCAAAGTCCCCTTCCCTGGTCTATTTCCTTGGCGTTCTTGGCGTCTTGGCGGTTAACGTCTTTTAACCATTTACCATTTACCATTTACCATTCACCAACATGGGCCTAATTGAAACAATAAGAAAATGGATCGACGGCGAGACCGGCGAGGACCTGCTTGAATCTGCTGATGAACACGCCAAACCGCGCCGGGTCTGGGAAGAGTTTCTGGTAAAGATCGCGCGCGAAGTTGAAGCGGTGATGCAGCGAGAAATGTTTACGCCTCCCGGTGGTCCAACCTATATACCGCGCGAGTATGTCGTCTACCTGAGCGCCGAGGACGACAAAGATTGGCAAGGCGACAAGCGTCGCGGGCTCGAACAGGGCCTGTTCCACGTCCTCTCTGAACGGGCCAAGGAACTGAGCGGCTCAACCCCGCTGGCGGCAAAGTCTTTTGCCGTGGAACTGCGCGTGGACGGCACATTGGAGAAAGGTCAGTTTCGCGTCCAGGGTGTTTGGGATGAAACTGAAAGCGGCCATACGCAGGTAAACCCGCGGGTTGGAGTTCCATCGAGCTCGGTCCAGCTCGGCCCGGGCCTATTAGGCGCATCGAAATCGCCTTCCTCTCCCACACCGGGCGCTGGAGTAAACCTTAACGACACCATTCGTGAGCGAGCAGATGGAACCGGCGATCTCGACCAGGGGAGCGAGTCAAACGAGCAGACTGTCGTGCGCCCACGCATCAAAGAGCTCTATTCAATTGAAGTGTGGAAAGACGGAGTGCGCGAGGCGGTCGTCCCCATTACCAAGCCCGAGATCACGGTTGGCCGAGGCTCGCGATCGATTACGGTCGACCTGGCACTAAAAGGCGACCCCGAAGTGAGCCGGGTTCATGCTGTGCTAACGCGGGAGAATGACGGCCGCTATTGGGTAGTTCCAAAGGGACGAAACCCGCTGCTCCTAAACGGACGCGAGATTCCCAAAGAAGAGCGCACCGAAGTCATGCCCGATCAAAAGATCGCGATCTGCAACTTCGTCCTGAGGATCCAACCGAAGTAATAGCTTGTTACGTGCCGGCGGCCGCGGCGGCCTGGGTGTTTGGATCGAGCTCGTTGAGTAGCTCTCTGAGAAGCGGGGCGTCCTTTTCAGCGTTGAGGTAGTCCTTGCCGAGCATCTTCAAAAACTTCCGTTCCTTAGTCTCACCGTTCAATTCCTTCAGTAGCGCCCGGCAAAAGGCCGCTACTACCTGAACATCGAATTGTTTTCCGGTGTTCCGGCGCAGATCGTGAACAACTTCGTCAAAGGATCGGCGCGTCTTGTAGGGCCGGTCGGTAGTCATGGCGTCGAAGGAGTCTGCGAGGCTGACGATCTTTGCGCCAATTGGAATCTGTGTGTCCGTAAGCCCATCAGGATAACCGCGACCGTCAAGACGCTCATGGTGATACTTGGCCATCAAAGGAATATCCGCATACGGATGGTGAATCGGTGACAGGATATCGAACCCCGCCGCCGGATGGCGATTCAGTTCGATGGACTCTTTCGCGTCAATCTTGTAAGGCGCATTAATAATTTTGCGCTCCACGGCCAGCTTGCCAATGTCGTGCAGATAACCAGCGATCGCAATTCCTTCCACTTCGTTTTCGCCCCAACCCAACTCGCGCGCAATAATTTCGCTGTACTTGCCAACGCGTTCCGAATGCCCCTGCGTGTAGGTGTCTTTGACGTCGATGGCGGCAGCGAAAGCGCGCACGGTGTCGCGGTAGATTGCACGCAGGTCCTGATAAAGTCTCTCGTTTTCTTCCGCCCGCTGCTTCACTTCGGCGAGCAACCGGTGGGTATAGATGCCGACGCCAATGTGCCGCACCATGGCGCTGATCACCTCAATGTCCTCCGGCGTGAAAGGTTCACCGCTCGCCTTCCCACCCAGAACGACCAGTCCGGTCATGCGACCGCGGACAATCACGGGAGCAACGAGTTCGATCTGCTGCGCGCGCAATTCTTCGCCGTGGCGAGAAAGAAAAGGCGCAACGGCAGGTTCATTCGACTCAACGCTAGAATTGATTGGCAGCGCGCCCTGACGCAGATTAAGAAACGCTTCCCGGTCTGATTCTTCAACTATGAAGCGCGGCTGGTAGTCTTCGCCCAGACCCCAGACGGCAAGCGAGTTCGTTGTCTCAAGATGCAGTGGGCACTCGACAACTGCGCCACGCCTGATGCCCAGCGTGCCCAGGAGCAAATGCAGAGATGTCCGGACCATCTCGATGAAGTCGCCTGTATCGGCTATCTCTTGTCCCAGATCGGCGAGCGCACCGAAGGAGTGGATGAGTTTTTGTGTATTTGGTTCCATCAAGGACACGAGTTAGAAACTGGAGCTACTTCTTTCGAAATTGACCGACGACGTGTGACCGATCATTAATGACCAATAGCCTGACTTTGCGGCGGCGGAGTGGAAAGACTGGACAGCGCTTCCTGTTCATCTTTGGCCAGAATCACATGACGAGTCAGCCCCAGCATCTCGAATAGTTGGACAGTCTCGTTCTTTACGTCTGAGAACACAACCAGGGCGCCGCTCTTCTCCGCAATGTCGATGATCCCGAGGAGGATCGAAATGCCGATACTATTGACCAGCTCAGTGTCGCTGAAGTCTATCACCAGGGCGCGGCAGCCCGAATCGAGCTGCTTCCTACACTCCCGCTCGATCCGTTCGCCAGTTAGTTTATTGAGATAATCGCCTGCGTAAACAACCGCAGTAGTCCCGACCGTGTGCGAGCGCACGTCTGAATTAAGCGATTCTTCCACTCAGTTATTACCTTTCGCAAAAAAGACTGCCGAACTCGTGTACGATTCCAACTAGAAGCACGGCCACGCAGAATTCAACAATTGGCGATCCTCAGCCTGGGGGTTGCCTTTCAACCACGCACCATTGGAAAATCGCAGTGAGCCAAACTATTGTGTCTGATGTCGGGTGCTGCCGGTATTAAGATCGTAGATACTTCGTCATTCGCAAACTGGTGCCTTCATCAACGCGCTCAAACTCAACTTCGTCCATCAGCGTTTTGATAAGCTTCAGTCCCCAGCCTCGTCGCTGATCGGCATCCGCGGCGCTCTCGTCCTCATGAATCAGAGGGTCGTCAATACTCCCGATATTCAAGGGCACAATGCCGCGACTGGCAATAGTAATGACCAATTTATCATCTTCGACCCGAAAACGTTGATAAATTTTTCGATCGGGACTCAGACTGTGCTCGGAGGCGTTGATACAGGCTTCCACGATAGCCGTCTTGATCTGGTTAATTGCTTCGGGACGAAAGTTGACGCGCCGGGCGAGTTGTTCAGCAGTCAGAGCCGCAAGCAACTCGTTATTACCGCCCATGGGCGTAATCATTACGATCTCATTGTCTTCCTCAGCCTGTTGAATTGAGCCTTCCATTTCACTCAGACGGCCGCTCAGGATCTCAAACTGCCGCTGGCTGGATCCAAAAGCGCCGCGCCCCCTGAGCAGTTCAATCGCTTCGGCGGAGAAGCCTTCGTTCGCAATCAACCAAATCTGGGTGCGGACAAAAGCCGACTTGCGCGCCAATGCCTCCAACAGGTCCAGCCAGAGCCCGGTCTCGGTTCGATCTGCTTCCAGCTTGCTATCAATTTTTCCTACCAGCCAGACAATCTCATTTGCATCGGTGTATGTCGCACCCTCGAAAGCGTGGGCAACTACTGAAGACTCTTCGCCGAGTCCTCGCAATTCACGGCTAAACGAAGCGCCGCTGGCCGCATGAAAAACCTGGGGCAGCCGTACCAAATCAGTTTCAGCATCCAGTCCCGCGCCAATCTCATCGGCTGTCAGTCCCCGGTAGACCTCGGCAAACCGTGCAAACTCGAACAGGGTCCTGGGCACTCGCTGAGAATTAAACCTGGCAAGCAACTCACGTAAGCGAAGGCTGGCAGCTCGCCGGAAATGCAGTGCGACAGTTTGCGGCGCGCGTTTAAGAGCCTGGGCCATCATATCGGCCACCACCAGAGCCCGGGGCTCACGCAAAGAATCCAGTCGAAACCTGCTTCTGAGGTAATCCTTCCAGGGTATTGGCGCACCTTCGGTGTCGACAGTGTCACCGTCCCAGTTCACCAACTCCTGAACATGTAAACGCCTCAGCACTTGTTCTACCTGGCCACTCTCGAGTTTCAAACGCTTGCCCCAGCCCTCAAAGGAGTCCGGCCGGCTACCTCTACCCGTGGTAACGGACTCGCAAAGCAATCGAACCAGGGCGCGTCGCATTTCAGGCGACGGCGCGAGACGTTCAAGCAACGAAGTGAAATAACGATTAAGGCGGCCGCCCAGAACTTCGTCAACATACAGCCGCTCGCAACTCAGGTAGGAATCCAGCGAAAGATGTTTTTCTCTGGCAGCACGGAGTATGGAAGTGATGAAGAAGGGGCTTGCCTCAAGTTGCTGCACCAGAAGATCTCGTGTTTCGTCGTTGATAACAACCTGTAGCCGGCGAGCCGCGCTGGCAACCAGATCGCGAGCCTGTTGTTCATCGAGGACTTCAAGGCGGATTACATCGAGCGAATCGGTGTTGCCGCCGGCACGCTCTACGGCATCCAGTATCTCCCGCCGCAAGCCGGCCAGGACAAAGGGAGCCTTGAGAAACTTGAGCGCCCTGACCAATTCAGTGGCGAAAGGGACATTCGAATCGATGTAACTGGACAACTGCACCGCGTCGAACATGACAAACAGGCGCAGATCGTCGTCACGAACGCGCTGGGGAGCAGTCAGACAGAACCGAACAAATTCCCTGTCGTCGTCCCCGAAGCGCTGCCGGTTGTAGGCTTCGACCAGCTCTTCCATCCAGGGAACATCCTGGGCGGGAGCAAGTTGGACCAGGTCGTCTAATGTAAGTGAAGCGTGGCACAGCGAGGGCTCTGCGCGGCGATAAGCAATGTATTGCAGTAAAAACGTATTGAAAAATTCAATGGCCGCACTAACCGGCGTGGTTTCAATCTGAGGAAGCGCATAGTAGATGGGAACAACGTTTCCCCGGCTGCGGAACAACTCGTCATAAGTCTGCCGGAGCAACTCGGAGACACCCGCCAATGGCGACATCAGAATCAGAAGTCCCCGCGCACTATCCGGGCTCTCGGCGCGCAACAGAAGTTGCTCGAGTTCGGCGGTCCGCCCGACAAACTCTTCACGCGTTACGCGGCCGAGGATCTGCCGCATTTCCTCCTGGCTCCCCTTCATCTGCTGGCAGGCCCCGTCAGGTTGTCAACGTAAAACTCGATGCGGTTCTTGCCCAGGTGCTTGGCGTTGTAAAGGGCCCGATCGGCTGCCGCAATTACGCTTTCGGCCGTATCGATGTGTTTTCCGAAGGTGGATATGCCGATGCTGATGCTAACCGTGCCCCGCGGCTGCGCCTTGCCATATGGATAATCTGTTTCGGTGACCTTCTGCCGCATTCGTTCGGCAATCACTCCCGCTTCGGTAAGTGAAGTCTGGGGCAGGAGGATGCAGAACTCTTCACCGCCATAACGACAAGCGATGTCGGCAGACCGAAGCGCCGCTTTTAGGCTATGGGCCGTAATCTTCAAGGCTACGTCGCCCGCTTGATGGCCGTTGCGATCGTTGTAGCTTTTGAAGTCGTCAATGTCGATCATCAGACAGCTCATGGGGTAGCTGTAACGTTTGGAACGGTTCAGCTCCTCAGTCAAACGCTCTTCGAGATAGCGGCGATTAAGCAGGCCAGTTAAGGGATCAGTAATCGACATCAATTGAAACTGGTTGGCGCGCTCTTGCCACTCTGCCCTTTCCAGAGCAACTGCGATTTGCGGACCAATAACGTCGAGCAGACTCAGGTCGACGGCGTCAAAGGACCGCCCGCCAGACTTGTCGGTAACGTTAAGGACGCCAATCTTGCGGCCGCCCATGGTGATGGGATAACTAATGAAGGATTTTGTTTTGTAATTCCGTTCGGCGGGCGCAGGAGTTAACCCGGCCACCACCAGATTCTCAATAATGAGCGGTTGACCGGATTCCAGCACCTTTCCCGAAATTCCTTCTCCTACTCGAAGCCGGCCCACTTCGGTTTGCGCGTCGGTAAAGCCTGCGGCAGCTCTCAAAATGATCTCGTTTGAGCTTTCATCGAAGACCCAGAGGGACGCCCGCTCGGACTGCAGCAATTCTTTGGAATGCGTCAGAATCAGGTTGTAGGTCTTATCCGGATCATTGGAGCTAATGCGCTCAAGAAAACTCTGCAACGAATGCGCCAGGTGAGTGCGGTATTCGAGCTCGCTGCGAAGCCGATTGATTTCGCCCTGGAGGTCGGATGAGCGCTCCAGTTCAGCACTTGCTGCTTCCTCGATGTCATCAACCTGATCGGTAGCGGTAAGGACTGCCACCTGACTTTCGACTTTTGACTCTGGGATTTCGACGTCACCTGTCTCCCGGTCGCTTATGCCCAGCCAGCCGGGCTGCCCGGCGGCGTTTTTCGGAATGCTGCCGGCGTTGGATACTGCGTCAGAACGCTTTGCGTTAACGGGCGGACTCTTATCAGAAGCGGCCGCCTTAGCCGGCGGACTCTTGACCCCGGGGGTTGGACTCTGGACCGAACTATCAAACCTTTGCGCGGCTCTCTGCAGGCGTTGGGACAGTTGTTCGATTCGGGTCGCCTCGGCAAAGATCACGTTTTCAAACGGCCGCCGGTTCAGCAGATCGTTTAGCTCGCCAGCGCGAAAACGATCGACCAGGGAGCGGTAGTCGGCAACATTGACGAAGGCGCGGCCAACGATCGCCGCGAGGTCTTTTTTCCTGCCGATTTGCACCGGCATGGTGAAGCATTGCAATCCCGCATGGCACTTGTACTGAACCGTCGAGCCGGCGCTGAGTGCGCGCCGATGTGCATCGCCGCAGTAGGGATCGCAGAGACTCACATACTCCGGCGAAGACTGGAAAGCGCGGCAGATGGAGTTGTTGTTAGACAGCGCCAGGGCGGGAGGCTGGTGCCCATTGACCAGGAGAACAGACAGATTAAGCGCGTCAGCCAGGCCCTCCTGCACATCGAGCCAGCCCGGCGGAGCATCCTCAGGCTGCTCCTGGGGGATTTCTGGGGACGCAGACGCAGGCCCACCTGCAGTCTCGTCCGGCATCGAGGTGGGGGACTTTTGGGGCATTAAAGTTCGCTCTCGTTCGACTGACTGCTGCGGTTCGGCTAGGGAAGGTTTGTAAATCGACAGTTTTGCTGAAACTATGGGAATTGCCCTCTTCTTTTCAGTTTGGATTCGGTACTAACGCCTACAAGTCCTTATAAAACTGCTCGGAAGCGCTTCCTGGGCTGGATTAACCCTAAAGCAGAAGACAACTTACCCTTCTCTTATACGACCAATGCAATGCGGTTTTCATGTGACCCGGGCCCGCGCCTGCGGCCTTTGGACGGATTTCTAACGGTTATTGGGTGATGGGGGATTCCATCGACGCCCGCGCGACGCCAAGGCCCGGGGCATCACCCGGAGCGACCTTTTCGATGTCCGGTTGCTCAGGGCTAATCCGAAGGCACGCGGCGAAGTGATTCGGCTTGACCTCAATCAAGGGCGGCACAACTTGTTTGCAGGCTTCAATCACATAAGGGCAGCGTGTGTGGAAGCGGCAGCCCGAAGGAGGATTTATTGGCGAAGGCACGTCGCCTTGAAGCACGATCCGGTGTCGCGTTGCTTCAACTTCCGGATCCGGGACTGGCACCGCTGAAATCAACGCCCTGGTATAGGGCATGAGCGGATCAGCATAAATCGTCTTCGCTTCTGAGACCTCAACCAGCTTGCCCAGGTACATTACAGCTACGCGATCTGAAACGTGGCGAATCGCCCGCAGGTCGTGAGCAATAAACAGGTAGGTTAAATTCTTTTCTCGTTGAAGCTGCTCAAGCAGATTCATTATCTGCGCCTGGATAGAAACGTCGAGCGCTGAGATGGGTTCATCGGCAACTATGAACTCCGGATCGACTGCCAGCGCGCGAGCAATACCGATTCGTTGACGTTGGCCGCCTGAGAATTCATGCGGATAGCGCTTAAGGAAGCGCTTGCTCAAGCCCACGGTCTCGAGTAGCTCTTGCACTCGCTGCTCTGCTTCCCTTCCCCTTGCAATCCGAAACGTGTCTAGAGGCTCACCCACAATTTGACCGACGGTCATACGCGGGTTGAGCGAAGCATATGGATCCTGGAAGATTATTTGCAGATGCCGGCGGTGCTTGCGCATCTCCCGCTTCGAAAGGTGCGCAAGATCACGATTACGATAAAGCACCTGTCCTGAAGACGGTTCGTTGAGGCGAAGGATTGCGCGTCCGAGAGAAGACTTGCCACAGCCTGATTCTCCAACCAGACCAACCGTCTCGCCCGGGTAAATGTCCAGAGTTACACCATCGACAGCTTTGACGACACCCTTCTGGCGACGGGCCAGGTTGAAATGCACTTTCAGGTCGCGGATAGAAAGCAGAGGCTCCCCGTCCCCGGTTGGCGGGAGTTCCGCTTGGGAACTGCCTAAGTTTGTTTCTTCAGTACTCATCTTGAATTACTTGAATTACACGCCAACCTCTGCTTCCCGTTTGGAATCCTCGTAAACTTCGCGAGCGAAGTGACACAGCGAATAGTGCTCTGGGATCAACTCTACGAAGGGAGGATACTCGCGACGGCAAATCTCTTCGGCGCGCTCGCATCTGGGCGCAAATGGACAGCCCGGAGGCAAGTGCGCTACATCGGGCGGCAGTCCGGGAATCTGATAAAGCTCTCCCCGTTCGTCTGTTGGATCAGGGACCGAACGGAGCAAGCCGCGGGTATAAGGATTACCGGGCCGTGCAAACAACTCTCTTGTTGGCGCTTGCTCGAAAACCTTCCCTGCGTACATCACAATCAGATGATCGGTCATTCCCGCGACAACTCCCAGGTCATGGGTGATCAAAATAACGCTGGTGCCAGTCGCTTGTTTTAATGTCTTTATCAACTCGAGAATCTGCGCCTGGATTGTCACGTCGAGGGCGGTGGTTGGCTCGTCGGCAATCAGCAGCTCTGGTTCGCATGAGAGCGCCATGGCGATCATCACCCTTTGGCGCATGCCGCCGGAAAATTCGTGCGGGTAACTGTCGGCCCGCGCCCGGGCTTCCGGAATACCCACGGTCTCCAGCATTCTGATGGCGTGGTCGTAAGCCTGCTGCTTTGTATGCCCGAGATGTAATTGGGTAATCTCCATCAATTGCCGCGAAATCTTCATGAACGGATTCAGGGACGTCATCGGATCCTGAAAGATCATTGCAATGCTGCACCCTCTAATTTTGCGCACCTCGGCTTCCTGCAACTGCAGAATATCGGTCCCGTTAAAGATGATCTTACCGGAAACGATTCGGCCCGGGGGCTCAGGAATTAAACGGATGATTGAAAGGTTAGTAACAGATTTGCCCGAGCCCGATTCGCCAACGATCCCCAGAGTTCCCCCGCGTTTCAACTGGAAGCTAACGCCGTCGACGGCCTTTACTTCGCCGTCGTCGGTGTCGAAGTAAACGCGCAACTCCTTTACTTCAAGAAGATTTCCGTTGGTGGAATTCACTTTTGTGTTTTAAAACATCCTTAATTGAACGCATTTCACTGGCAAATGAGTAATGTCAAATGAGATATGGAAAATCTCCTGCCTCACGCCTCCTGCTTCCTGCCTGCTACTTTCCACCTACTGCCTACTGGTTTGCGGGTCCAGCGCGTCGCGCAATCCATCTCCGAGAAAATTCAATGCAAAGAGGGTTACGGCCATGGTTACACCGGGACAAATAAGCTGCCACGGGAAGATCGCAATATTCTGTATTCCTTCGCTGGCCAAACTTCCCCACGAAGCCAGCGGCGGCTGCACGCCAAAACCCAGGTACGAAAGAAACGCTTCGGTTAGCATCACGGTGGGAATCGTTAGGGTTGCGTAAACAATCACCGGCCCCAGGGTATTAGGCACAATATGCCGGAATATTATTCGCGGAGTAGAAACTCCGGTGGCCTTCGCCGCCATCACAAACTCCTGATTTTTCAGCGACAACACCTGACCGCGCACTATCCGGGCCATTGTTAACCACGAGACGGCGCCCAACGCGACGAAGAGTAGTATCAATTGACCACGAGCAGTTTGGCTTTTAAACATTGACAAGAGCACGATCACCAAAACTATGTAGGGCACGGCGTAAAGCACGTCGACGAGCCGCATCATGATGTTGTCGATCCGTCCACCAAGATAACCAGCAATGGCCCCGTAGCTGACTCCGATTATCAAGGACATCAGGGTGGAGATAACACCGACCATCAGCGAAATCTGACCTCCCTGTAGCACCAGCCCCAAAAGGTCCCTTCCCTGCTTGTCAGTGCCCATCGGATGTGTCCATGAAAACGACCCCTCCGGGTTGGTGAACGGTGGAAATGATTTTATTAGCGCCGCATTGGGGGGTATGTAATCGGGAGCGTGGCCGGTGAGCCGCTCGATAACGTATGGCCCCGCCAGCGAAGCAAGGGTCACCAGGACAACGACTATGAGACCGAAGACGGCGAGCTTATTCCTCAGCAACCGGCGCCAGGAATCTCTCCAGAGCGAGGTTCCCCCAACCATGTCGCCACGCTCCGGAGCGAGAACATCAGCATCAGCAACTGCGAACTCCGGTGCAGTATGTATGACATCGCCCTCGCGGTAATCAGGCGCCGGCTCGGGAGTTAACCCTGGCTCGGGCTTGTCATGGTCACCAGGAATGATGGGTTGATCTTCGCTCATTTCAAATCATGAAATAGGTCCAAACAGGTCGCATAGATCCTATTTCCTTCCTCAATACCGAATGCGCGGATCTATATAGGCATAAGCGATGTCTACCACGAGATTCATAAGCAACAGCGTGATAGCGATGAAGGCAACAATGCCGAGAATCAAAGGCTCGTCACGATTCACCGCAGCCTGAATGAAATAGTTGCCCAGACCCGGCAAGACAAAGAGGCGTTCAACTACGACCGTACCGGTTAGAAGAAACGCCAGCGCCGGGCCGGTAAAAGAAACGACGGGCAGCAGTCCGCCGCGGAGGGCATGGCGAATCAGAACCTGGGTTTCGCTCAGTCCTTTCGCGCGGGCAGTTCGGATATAGTCAGACCTCAGCACCTCCAGCATTCCCGCCCGGGTCAGTCTGGCGATGTAGGCCATATAGAGGGCCGAAAGCGTGACAACCGGCAGGATTAGATTCCTGCTGGCGAAGCCCTCCCAACGTGAGGGCGGCAACCAATAAAGCGTCATCGAAAAGAAGAGCACCAGAATCGGTCCCAGAACAAAATTCGGAATGGAAATACCAAGCATGGCCAGTGCCATCGAACCGTAGTCCCATTTCGAGTTTTGCTTAAGGGCAGCAATCGAACCGACTGTAACCCCCACTCCGAGCGCAAGCAGGTAAGCGAGTATGCCGATAGTTGCTGAGACCGGAAGCGAGCGCCCAATAATCACATTAACTGACTGTCCGGTGTAGGTTAATGAGGTACCGAAGTCTAGTCTGAGAATCCGGCCCATCGTGCGCCCGTACTGTACGTACCAGGGTTTGTCCAGGCCGTATTGTTCGCGAATGTTAGTCTCGATGGCCTTGGGAATTGCCTTTTCGCCCGTATAAAAGTTTCCCGGCGCCAGCCGGATCAGTCCCCAGGTGATCGAGATCACAACCAGAATAGTCGGGATCGTGATTATCAATCGTCTTATGATGAAGCGAAGCATTTGTAGGAGTGGACGCGGAACAAACCTTCCATCTGACAGTTGTCAATTGTCACCATTCATTGGAAACACCGGCGGCTCGATGCTTCGGAAGAACAACTGAAAGATGTCAAATAATTAGGTGGAAATGCCAGACCACTTGCCAGAGCATCAGAACGCCACAATCAGGAATGTGTGGCTGCTCACTCACTTAAACTGGGCGTGCCGTAATCCCATTTAGCCGGATCACGTTCGATATAGACAAACTTCCATGCAAACAGCGAACCCGGATTCGGGTACATTCCCTTGACATAAGGCTTCTTAACCCAGCTAACGGCCGGTGTCTCGAGCGGAATTACCGGCTGCGCGTCAAGCATGTACTTCTCAGCCTTGGCCAGCAACTCATAACGCTTCTGTTTGTCGAGCGAGTGATTTGCTTCCTCGATCAGGTCGACGTATTTCTGCTCCCACCACCCGGTCCCATTATCTCCCCCGGGCGTCAGAAAGATATTTAGAAAGGTGACCGGATCCATGTAGTCAGCGGCATAATTACCGAGGGCGAGACCCTTATACTCCAATTTGGAGCGAGCACTCATATAGGTCTTGAATTCCATGTTATTCAGCATCACAGTGATTCCCAAATTCTGTTTCCACTGCGCCTGCATAAACTCCGCCAGTGCTTTGTTGGAAGAGTGTGTTGCGTAGATAAACTTGACTTCGTCAACTGGAAACTTTTCGCATGAATAAGTTCCGTCAGAGTTCTGTACGACCGGATAACCTGCCTCGCCCAATAACTTTCGCGCCAGTTCCGGATTAAACGCCTCGCCTTTTGGTTGAGGATAACCGACAAAGATGCCCTCGGGCGTGAACGCAGAAAGCGGCTTCGTAATCTTCTTGGACTTCGAATAGGTGACTTTGTCGATCGCCATATTGAAGGCTCTACGTACGCGCAGATCGTTCATGGGAGGCTTGGTTACGTTGATCAAGAGGTATGAAATCGCTGCCTCCGCGGCGTCCATGTAGTCCTTCTTTGGGCGCACCACGTCGATCCACGCGTTCGGTACGGAGTGATTGATGACGGCGTCGGCCGCTCCCACCTTGTACAGATTCATGGTCGTGGGATGATCGGCCGAGACAAAAAAATCGATCTCATCGAGATGTACGTTGGCCGCGTCCCAGTACATTGGATCGCGCTCGACTACTACTTCACTATATGGAAACCACGATTTTAATTTGAACGGGCCGCAAGTAACGATGTGCGAAGGATCAGTCCACTGCGCGCCATACTTCTCAATTACCCTGCGCGGGACGAGGCGGAATAGTTGATGCGCCATGAGTCCGGTAAAGTAAGGCGCGGGCTGTGAAAGAGAAATTCGAATCGTGTAATCGTCTACCGCCTCAACTCCAATATCCTCAGCCGTCACCTTGACTAGTTCCTTGCCGGTTAACGCCGCCTGTAGTTTTGGATTGCCGGCCACCAGTGCATTTCGCTTTTTTTCCGAACCGGGCAGTATTAGCCTGGCGGGCGAATGCATGGCTTGATGAAAAGCCGTGTCAGGCGCGGGCGCGGAAGCGGCGAGCGTGGTGTGGTATTCGCCCTCCTTCGCGCCGCCTTGCGACTGACTGAGTGGTTCGCTTACCGGCGCAGCTTCCGCAAAATCCTTTGCCAACAGAAACTGTTTACTGGCCGGGTCACGAACAAACAGGGATCCCGAATTAAAAGCTTCCGCATACTTGATGTAATAAGCCAGAACTGCCGAGCGGGATAACACTTCGGGCGAAATGGCTCGGCGGATGCTATAAACGAAATCTTGAGCATTGATCGGATCGCCGTTAGACCAGCGAGCGTTCCGGCGCAAGTGAAAAACAAATTCCGAATAGTCGTCGTTCTGGTCCCAACGCTCCGCTATGGCGGGTATGGCGTTCAACGACTTGGGGTGATAGTCAACTAGTCCCTCAAACAACGCCATATAGATGCGGGCCTCAGGCTGACCTGAGCTGAGCGCAGGATCCAGGGATTCAGGTTCGGCGCCATTCACATAACGGAGGATGTTGCGCTCGGGTGGGGTGGTCTTACCGAAGAATTCGCTATTTGTCGCCAGGGCCCGACAGGAAATTGTGCCGAAGACAAGTGAAGCAAGGGCCAGTATCGCGAGTAGTTGTTTCCAGTAATTATCGGCCATCATTATGCATCGGCGGCATGCACTGCGGTAACTAACGGAAGTTAACACGCGAAAACCTGATTATCAAGATTCTTTGAAGAAATAGGACGTATGTGACCAATAGGACCTATTTCGGGAGCTTAAATCGAACTCTAAGCCGTTCTATCTGGTCCAATTCGATCCCGTAATTTCGGGCTGCTTCCAACCGTTCTCAATCCGCACGGTTTTTAATGATGGGGCGTCCAGCACGTTCGAATCAAACCCCTTCACGTAGGGCTTGACCAGTGCATAGGAAGACGCGAAATAGATAGGCATCGCACTCAAATCATTCAGTGCCTGACTTTCTGTTTCAACGGGCGGGAGCGTGCCCAATCTTCCCTGCTTGTTCGCGGAAGGAGCGGTGTTCGGCGCGTCGGGAGAATGAGGCGTTGAGCCCTCCGCGTTCGTGGCATGGGTTGAGGTTGCCAACCCGCCCGCAAATAGGGCGCGGATGTTTGTCAGTTCATCGGTGGTTTGCATCACCATCCCACGACGCACCACGTCGTAGTCACCCGCACGCGTGGCAGCCTCATACTCTTCCCAGTTTTTCACCACTATCTCGGTTTCGATATTTAAAACACTTCGCCACATTGCGGCTATTGACTGGGCCACAATACGCTGTTGCTCGTTTCGGTTAATCAGCAGACGAATTTTAGGAAAGCCCTCTCCATCCGGATAGCCAGCCTCGGCAAGCAGGTCCCTGGCGCGTTCGTAGTCTTTTTCCAGCAGCTCCGATTTTTCAACAACCGGCTTTTGTGGATCAGTCACTGCTTCCGGCAGGAAGCGCTTGGCGGGTTCCGTTGCACCACCGAGATCGTCTTCGCTGACGCGCTCACGATCGAAACCCAGCGCCAGGGCTTCGCGCACCCGAACGTCATCAAACGGCGCCCGCGAAGTGTTAAAGGTGTAATAGGTCAAAGCGCTGTACGTCGTGCGGCGGAAGTCCTCGTAGGGCGTCAAAAGCTTTATTGCCAGCGGTTCAAAGGCAACATTAGTCACCGCATCGACTTCTCCCGCTCGATAGGCTGCTAATGCCGATTCCGCATCGCCGGAACCGACAAACTCTACCCGATCGAGAGCGACCTGCTGTTTGTCCCAATAATGACTAGCACGCTCCAATGAAACGCGCTCGTCCCCGGCCTTTGCCAGCGAAAAAGCCCCGTTTGAAATCAAGTCGTCCGCGAGCAACTTGGCGGTAGGATATTCCCCTCTGAGTTTTACCGGTCTGAATACGGGATGGGCAACGAGCGCGGGGAAGTTCATGTCCGGTCGACGCAGACGAACTCGCAGCACGCTGTCAGAAAGAGCCTCAGCGCCGAAATCCCTTTCGAGATCACGAGCGGTTGAGCTGCCGGTAGACTTACTCTCCGCCGGAGTTGGCTTAGGAGATTGTCCGGGATCCGCGAGAGCCCGCGGTGGCTCCCTTTTCTGCGAACCATCGATGTTAGCAAGCAGATCTGTATGTGGGGCCAGGTCACCTATCTTTACGATGCGACGCCATGACCGGACAAAGTCGCCGGCTGTAACTGGTTCGCCGTTGGACCAGCGCGCGTCGTCCCTTAAATAAAAAGTCCATACCCGTCCACCACTGGAAGGCTCCCAGCGAGTCGCAACCGCGGGAACCGGCGTCAATGATCGCGGGTCGTAATCGGTCAGGCCCTCGAAGATGGCTCGAACCAAATCAGTGTCGGGAGGCGCAGCGGCGAAGGCTGGATCGAAGGTTTGAGGTAATCCTCCATCGCTCCAGTGAAATTCCTGGGAACGTGGGACCACGATGCGACCGGCGTAAGGGTCGACAGTTTCGTCGAGGAAGCAACCGGCGTGGCTAAACATCAACGCTAACAACAGCAGCAATGCTATCCGCGCGCGCAACCTACCTCGATTCCGAAGAATTTTTGTCGTTAATTTCATCAACCAGGCTTCGTTGGTCGTAAATGAGATAAAACGTTCTAGAGTTTCGTGTCCTTTCGTGTGATTTCGTGGATCGATTCTTTGGCTCTGGTTAGACGATCCACGAAATCACACGAAACCGCACGAAAAAAACTATCGATGCCCACGCTTAAGCTCTTCAGTCAGCTCGCCGTAGACTTCCTCGGTTCGCTTGCGGGCAGCCACGAATCCATCCGAGGTGTCGATCAGATAATCCGCAAACTTCTTCTTCTCATCCTGCGACATTTGCGCACCAACTCTTCTGACTGCTTCATCTCGACTTAGATTGTTGCGCGCCATCAGGCGCTCGAGCTGTACCTCGGGACTACAATGCACAACGATCAATTTATCAAAACGTTTGTAGCCGCCGGACTCAATCATCAAAGCCGCATCCACCACCGCGATCCCATTTGGATTCCTGGTCTCCCATTCGCGCAAGCGTTGATCTTGTCTGGCCATGATCAAGGGATGCAGTATTGAGTTCAGCGCCGCACGTTTTTCCTCATCCTCAAAGACCAGCGCGCCAAGCTTTGAGCGGTCGAGTGTGCCGTCGTCCTGGAGTATTCCGGCGCCAAATTTGGCTACTACATCTTTCAATCCTGCTGAACCACCGGCAACCACTTCCCGGGCAGTGTCGTCCGCGTCCAGCACGTGGCACCCAAGTTCAGCGAGCACGCCGGCAACGAACGACTTCCCCACCGCAATCGATCCTGTTAGGCCAATCCGCAACATCAGAGTTCAAAAAGGGCCCAGGAGACCTATAGAATCTATATCCCGCGCCGCAACCTCGCAGCCTTTGCCGTATTCCGCATCAGCATCGCTACGGTGAGCAAGCCAACCCCGCCGGGAACGGGCGTGCGCGAACCCGCAACCTCGTCTGCTTCCGCGGGGTTCACATCACCTACCAGCGTGTAGCCGCGCCTGGATATAGTCTCCAGCCTTTTTTCGGCGTCCTCTCCAAACAGTCTTCGCACAGTCGCCTCGTCGGTCAATCTGTTCATGCCGACGTCGATCACGGTAGCTCCAGGCTTGATGTGCTCCCGGCCGACAAAACCAGGACGGCCGATCGCTACGATCAGAAGATCGGCTTGCCTCGTGACCGATTCAAGGTCGCGCGTTCTCGAATGGCAGATTGTGATTGTCGCATCTCTTTGCAGCAGCAACTGAGCCATCGGCCGTCCTACAATCTGGCTCCGTCCCACCACACAGGCGTTGGTACCGCTGATTGTAATTCCTGAACGCTCGAGCAGTTCGATTATTCCCGCCGGCGTACATGGTGCAAACGTCGGCCTTCCCATTGATAACCTTCCAATATTAACCGGATGAAATCCGTCTACGTCCTTTGCCGGATCTATGGCCTCGATAATTCCGGAGTCGTCAATATGGGCGGGCAGCGGTAACTGGACCAGGATGCCATCAACGTCGGCGCGGGTATTCAATGACTCGATCAAGTCCGCCAGTTCAATAGCGGTGGTAGTGGCCGGCAGGGCATGCTGTTCCGAACGTATGCCGACTTCCTCGCAGGCCCTCATCTTGTTTCTCACATAGACTGCTGAAGCCGGATCGTCGCCGACGCGAACCGCCGCCAGGCCCGGTTTTACTTCGTGCTCGGCCCACAGTTGGTCGATCTCTTTAATGACCTCCTGCTTGATTTGCTCGGCGATGACCGCCCCGTCAAGCAATTGCGCTCGGCGGTTCACTTCTGTCCTGCTGTCTTTTGCTGACTGCATTAAGCTCGCTACCTTCAGTTGCTAAGCTATAAAACTCTATCTGCTAGATTACACCGAGACTGCGTGAATTTGTTAGCGAACAGCAATATTTCAGTTGTTCTCTGTGCGCGCTCTGTGTTCTCTGTGCCTCCGTGGTGGAAAACGGCGGAAAACACTCACCATAGAGAACACAAGGACGCACAGAGTTTCGGAATTAGAATTCTACTCGCCGTTAGGAATATTCGTTCACGTGACTGATAATTTCGCAGGCTGAAAAGTGTCATCATACAGAATTTGAAAGCCATAATTCGCAAAACCAATCTATGCATAGAAACAAACCTCTTCCGCTGATCCTGATCGCAGTTTTCGTTTTTTCCGGCGCCGGCTTCTGGGGTTGCCGCCGGCAACCCACACGATCCGCAACCGAGAAACGCTACGACTTCAAAGGCAAGGTTGTACTGGTTGAGAAGGACAAACATCTTGTTACCGTCGAGCATGAAGACATCAAAGACTACATGCCGGCTATGACGATGCCATTCACCGTAAAAGACGACTGGGCCTTTGACGTTCTGGTGCCCGGCGATCAGGTCTCCGCGGTTTATGTTGTGGATGGGACGCGGTCGTGGCTGGAACAACTCGTGATCACAAAAGAAAAGGCCGAGACTGCAAGTCCGCTTCCAGGCCAGGCCATCGAAGCGAAGGCGGGCGACGAAGTGCCAAATTACCGGCTGGTGAACCAGGATGGCAAAGCTATCCGTATCCACGACTACAAAGGTAAAGGACTTCTGCTGACGTTCATCTTTACCCGCTGTCAGGATCCTGATCAGTGCACGTTAATGAGTAGTAACTTTGCGACTGTCGATCAGGAGCTGCAAAAGCAGCCTGAACTCTACGGAAAGACCCACCTGGTGAGTATCAGTTTTGATCCGGAATACGACACGCCAAAAGTTTTGCGCAGTTATGGCGCCGCCTACACCGGTAGATACACAGATGAGACGTTTGATCACTGGGAATTCGCTTCTGGAAGTGCGGACGAAGTAAAAGGGATCGCGCAGTTTTTCGGGTTGCGCTATTACAAGGACACGGAGTCGGGAAAAGAACAGGTGATTCATTCCCTCCGCACAGCTGTGATTGGACCCGACAGCAAGATTGTTAAAGTTTATCGAGGCAATGAATGGAAACCGGATGAGGTGCTAAAGGATCTACAAACAATGCTGTTGAAGAAATAGTAGCTCGGAGCAAAACGAGCGGGGCAAGCCCACCTTCCCAACCCCGAGCTGAATTCAGTTGAGGAGTAATCCCTGGCGGAAAGGCTCTCAAGGCAGTTCAATATGCGAACGATCCACGAAATCACACTAAACAACACTAAGTAAGGACTTTTCGTGAAATTTCGTGTGATTTAGTGGATCGTTCTTGATCTTGACGACGGGAAGGCAGTAAGTATCGTATTAAGGGATGCTCATCAAGCGGCGCCCTTGATCTTTTTGATCTCTTCGGTGAGTACCGGTACCGCTTCGAAGAGATCACCAACAATCCCGTAATCTGCTATATCAAAGATGGGCGCTTCCGGATCTTTGTTTATCGCCACAATAGTTCCGGAGTTCTTCATCCCTACCAGGTGCTGAATGGCGCCGGAAATTCCCAGAGCGATGTAGAGCTTCGGCGCTACGGTTTGCCCGGACGATCCAATCTGGCGATCAATCGGTAACCACTCCGCATCGCAAATCGGGCGCGAAGCAGCCAGATCACCGCCAACCGCTGCGGCGAGTTTTTCCGCCAGCGCCAGATTATCCTTGCTCTTTATCCCACGACCTACGGCCACAATGATGTCCGCCTTGCTCAGGTCTACGGCCTGTTTCACTTCCTGGAACGGAGCTTCCGGCGTCATGCGTATGTCGGCAACTTCAACAGGCATTTCCTCTATCCCTGCGCCGCCTGCCTTGGTGGCCTGGTCCGGTCGATAAGCTCCCGATTGAAACGTAGCAAAGATTGGCGCCGCCCCATCAGACACAATATCCGAGTCGAGCTTTCCAAGAAAAATGCGGCGGGTAAACGTTATGCTGTCCCCAGACACCTGCGCGCGAATGCAGTCGCTAATCAGAGACTTACCAAAACGAGCGGCCAGCTTGGGCGCAAAATCACGCACCAGGTAAGTGTGCGGCATGACAACTATTTGCGGATCGAGTTGTCGCACAACGCGCTCCATGGCGTCGCTGTAGCCGTCCGGGGTGTACTCAGCGAGTTTGGCATTGGTAGCCGGAATGACTTTGACAAGATCGTAAACTGCGATCTCCTGGGCTAAGGCGCTCACCTCGGCGCCTGGAATCACGGCACTGACGGGTTGTTGCAGCGACGACGCAAGGGCCTGCGCAGCGGCAATCGCCTCGATCGAGGTCTTGTTGAGTACACCGTTGCGATGTTCTATGAAAACTAAAATGCCACTGCTCATATCAGGTCCAGTCCTATCTAAAAACTCAAATAACGCGAGCTTCGGTGTGAAGCTTGTGCGCCAGCTCGACAGCTCCTGCCTTTGCGTCGCCGTTACCGAGAAGCTGCGTCTGCTTGGTCTTCTGCGGCAAATAAACCCGTGCAATGCGCTGATGCGAAGGCCGGCCTACAATCTCCGCTGACGGCGTGACTTCCTTGATCTCTTTTTTCTTCGCGGCCATGATGCCTTTCAGAGTGGCATAGCGAATCTGGCTGATACCGGATTGAATGGTCAGCAAGGCAGGTGTCGGCATCGAGTACCACTGGTACCAACCGCTTTCCAGTTCACGCTTTACCCGCAGCTTCTCGCCGGATGCATCTACCTCAATGACGATCGTCGCATGGGGCAGCCCCAAGAGTTCGGCCAGAATGACGCCTGTTTGCCCGTAACCGTAATCGTCTGACTGCAAACCTGTGAAAACCAAATCAGGCTTCTCATCACGAACCGCTTCTGCCAACGCACTGGCCGCAGCGTAAGGGGAAAGAGAACCAAGGTTATCTCCAACTACATGTATCGCTCGATCAGCTCCGCGCGCCAGCGCATCTTTAATGACACTCTTCACGCGCGGCGGGCCCATCGAACAAACAATCACCTCACCCTGCAGCTTTTCCCGGACGCGCAGGGCCTCTTCAAGCGCATAGCCGTCCGATTCGCTCACTTCAAACGAAAGGTCCGCTTCTTCTATCCAGGTGCCGTCTTTGTTAATCCGCAGAATCGCATCCCTGTTTGCGACCTGCTTCATCATTACGATTATCTTCATTATGATTTTACTTGCAGCTCGTTCGAGCTGGTCTTTGGTCTTAGGTCTTTGATTGGAGTGTCGGCGAATTGGTCAGCTGATTGCGACCTAAGACCCAAGGCCCAAGACCAAACCTATTCTTGATACCGCTTAAACAACAATGCCGCATTCGTTCCGCCAAACCCAAAACTGTTCGACAGCGCATACTGAACTTCAGCAGCACGCGGCTTGTTGGGCACATAATCGAGATCGCAATCAGGATCCGGATTCACGTAATTTATGGTCGGTGGAAGCATCTTGCGATAAAGACTGAGAACGGAGAACACTCCCTCTATGCCGCCAGCAGCGCCCAGCAGATGACCCGTTATGGATTTGGTCGAGCTTACGGCGAGCTTGTATGCGTGGTCCCCAAAAGTCTTCTTGATGGCGAGCGTTTCAAACTTGTCGTTATATGGCGTGGAGGTACCATGAGCATTGATGTACCCAACCTGCTCTGGTTGAATGCCGGCATCACGAAGAGTTTTCCGCATAACCCGAATCGCGCCGGACCCCGTTTCATCAGGCATGGTCAGGTGAAATGCATCAGCGGTCATTCCGTATCCCACCAGCTCGGCATAAATCCGAGCCCCGCGCTTTTTGGCAAATTCAAGCTCTTCCAGAATGACGATGCCGGCCCCCTCGCCGATAACAAAACCGTCTCGATCGCGCTCGAAGGGCCGCGATGCGTGTAGCGGATCATCGTTGCGAGTTGAAAGCGCACGCATTGAGGCAAATCCGGCAACACTCATCGGGGTGATGGCCGACTCGGCGCCACCGCAGATCATGACATCTGCGTCGCCGCGCTGAATTATCTTGAAACTGTCGCCGATGGCGTGGGCCCCGGCCGAACAAGCCGTGGCAGTCGCCGAATTAGGACCTTTGGCTCCGTAGCGAATCGAAACCTGGCCGGCGGCTAAATTGACGATGGCGGAAACTATGAAGAACGGGGATACACGGTCGGGACCTTCATTCAGAAGTTTTGAGTGTTCCCGCTCGATGGCCCAGAAATCGCCGATGCCGCTACTTATATATGTGCCGGCGTTCTCCGAAACATCGTCGGGAAACTTACCTGCCTCAGTTAACGCGAGTCCGCTATCCGCCATGGCCTCAGTAGCGGCGGCGATCGCGTAATGAATAAAGGCGCCCATCTTGCGCGCCTCTTTCTTGGCAATGTATTTAAGCGGATCGAAGTCTTTAACTTCGGCGGCAATCTTGACGGAGAACTTCTCCGTGTCAAACTTCTTGATGTAATCCACGCCGCTCTGACCATTCATCAGCGCGGACCACGTTGTTTCAACTGAATTGCCAACCGGTGTTATCAGACCCAGGCCTGTGACAACCACACGACGTGCCAAATCAACACTCCTTGAAAATCGTAATCAGTACTGGTGACAGGTGATAAGTACCAGCTCGCCTGACACTCATCACTTGTCACTCGTCACTTTTTACTCATCACTATTTTTTGTGCTGGTCGATATAGTTGTAAGCATCGCGCACGCTCTGGATCTTTTCGGCGTCTTCGTCAGGAATCTCGATGCCGAACTCCTCCTCGAAACGCATTACCAGTTCAACTGTATCCAAAGAGTCAGCGCCTAAGTCATCGATGAAACGGGCGTTGGGTGTGACTTCATTCTCATCCACACCTAGTTCGTCAACAATGATCTGTTTGACCTTATTCTCGATCTCTTGATCGGGCATTTCGTTTTGCTCCTCTATGATGAAATGTCTATAACCACCTACGAAAGACCAAGGCTCGCGCTCGCGCTCTTCAAGCTAGCCACGTCCTCGACGTTAAAGCAGCGTACTTCCCTGCTTATCTGCCTCATCAGGCCAGTCAACACTTTTCCCGGGCCCACTTCCACGAAGGTATCAACACCTTGCTTAATCAACAACTCAACCGACTCCAGCCACCTCACGGGAGATGAAACTTGCCTGACCAGCGCATCGCGCGCCGCCAGGGCTTCTGCTACTACGGCCGCATCCACATTAGTAACCAGCGGTACCTGCAAATCGTTGAATTCAGTCGCTTCGAGATCGACGGCCAATCGTTCCTGCGCCGGAGTCATCAGGGCACAATGAAAAGGCGCACTCACGTTCAACTTTAAAACACGCTTAGCTCCTCGGCTCTTCAGCAGCTCGCTCGCACGATCTATGGCCTCCGTGTTTCCGGCAATCACGACCTGGGTTGCGGAATTGATGTTAGCCGGAGCGCAAACCTGACCATCACTTGCCTCTTTGCAAGCTGCCTCGATCTGGTCCAGCGACAGGCCAATTACCGCCGCCATGGCCCCGGTGCCTACCGGTACTGCTTCCTGCATATAACGACCACGCGAGCGAACGGTTCGAACTGAATCGCCCAGCGATAGCGACCGGGCTGCAAATAACCCTGAATACTCCCCTAAACTGTGTCCGGCAACAAAATCCGGCCGCGGAAAACCTTCCGACTCCATTGTGCCCAACACGGCTGCGGATACAGCCAGGATAGCCGGCTGCGTGTTTTCCGTCAGTTGCAGATCCTCTGCTGAACCGTGGAAACAGAGTTCTGAAATCGCAAAGTTAAGCGCCTCGTCTGCTTCCTCAAAGATCCGCTGAGCTACGGGAAAGTTCTCTGCAAAATTCTTTCCCATTCCCGGATGTTGCGAACCTTGTCCGGGAAAAATGTACGCCAGAGTCATAATCCGTAAATGGTAAATCGTAAATAGTAAATGGTTAAATCCGCGACTGCGGCCGGCCATTTACTATTCACCATTCACTATTTACTGGAATTCACCAGCGCATCAGTACCGCGCCCCAGGTCACGCCACCGCCGAATGAGGCCATCAACACCAGATCGCCCTCGGTGATTCGTCCTTCTTCTACGCATTCATCCAGTCCAATCGGAATAGAAGCGGACGAAGTGTTGCCGTGTTGCGAGATCCCTGAATAAACCCGCTCGCTGCCAACATCTAGTTTGCTTGCGACAGCGTCCGTGATTCTTTGATTCGCCTGATGCGGAATAAAGAGCTTGACGTCCGCGGCGCTGTGCCCGGCTTCTTCCAGAACCTCACGCGAGATGTCGGTCATTGAACGAACCGCCACTTTGAACAGCTCGTTACCCTTCATCTTGAAAAAATGGTCACCGGCGGCGAGGGTCGCCGCCGTCGCCGGCCTTCGGGTGCCGCCCCCCGGCGAATAAAGTTGTTCCAGATACCTGCCGTCTGACTTGATTCGCGACGATAGGATCCCTCGTTCGCCGTTTGTCGCTCCCAGCACCGCAGCACCAGCGCCATCTCCAAACAGGACGCAAGTTTGGCGATCGCTGTAATCAACATACTGCGTCAAGATCTCTGCCCCAATAACAAGGGCATACTTTGATTGTCCGGTGCGAACCATCGTGTCCGCGATCGTCAGCCCATACAGAAAACCCGAGCAGGCAGCCACGATATCCATAGCCGCGGCATTATTGGCGCCCAGGTCCGCCTGAATAATGCAGCCGGTAGACGGAAGTATTTGATCAGGAGAAACGGTCGCGCAAAGGAGTAGATCGATATCTCCGGGCTCGAGACCGGCACGCTCTATGGCCTGGCGCCCGGCTTTGGTCGCAAATTGCGAAGTGTACTCGCCGGGGGCAGCCTTGCGTCGCTGCTTGATTCCGGTTCGCGTGGTGATCCACTCGTCAGAAGTGTCCACCATAGTCGCCAGATCGGCGTTCGTAAGAATGCCCTCAGGATAAGAGTGTCCCGTGCCCAGAACCCTGGCGCGCGTATTTGCCATCAATTCCTCGATTGTTGATTTTGCGGACGGTAATACTATCCACTTGCTACCAGAAAAGCCAAGCAACGCCACCGCGCCCGCAGTTCAGAGTTCAAGCTTAGCTCTGAACTACTTGTGCCTCAGGCGAGAGCGTGCAGCGCATTGGTTTCGGCAATTCCTTTTTCGATACGTTCCCCGGCCCGGTTCTCAGAAAACTCTTTAACGCTGCGAATAGCATTTCGTATCGCGCGGGCATTGGAACTTCCGTGACCAATGACGACGATCTTTCTTACGCCGAGAAGGGGGGCGCCCCCATGCTCTGAATAGTCGAGCCGCTTCTTAATATTTCGAAACGCAGGCTTCGCCAGCACTGCTCCCGCCTTGGTTACCGCGGAGGCCGTCAGCTCGCGCTTGATCATGGATAACATCGCGTCCGTCAGGCCTTCGGAAAGTTTGAGCATCACATTTCCCGTAAAGCCATCCGTAACTATGACATCGACCACCCCGGAAAAGACGTCGCGGCCTTCGACGTTCCCCATAAAATTCAGGCTCTTCATTTCCCGCAACAGCGGAAATGCTTCCTTGGTTAAGTCGTTGCCCTTGGCCTCTTCTTCACCGATGCTCATCAGGCCCACAACAGGACTCGTCGTGCCCAATACGGCCCGCGAATAAGCGTCACCCATGATAGCAAACTGGACCAGGTGCTGAGCCTTGCACTCAGAATTTGCTCCCACGTCCAACAAAAGCGTCGGCTTTGGAGACTTGGTCGGGATTAGCGCAGCTAAAGCGGGTCGATCGACGCCGGGCAGCATACCGATCACCATCTTCGCGGTCGCCATTGCCGCGCCCGTGTTTCCAGCGGAAACGAACCCGTCGGCAAGTCCGTCGTTCACCAGCTTCGAACCTATTCTCAAAGAACTCTTCTTTTTGCGACGGACGGAGTTCATAACCGGCTCACCCATACCGATTACCTCCGCAGCTTCGACTAACTCGATTCCCCTATCGCCATCGCCTCGCCATCCACATCGTTTTAGTTCCGGCTCGACCTTTTCAGCCTGGCCGACAAGGATTACCTTGATTCCCAGATCACGTGCCGCTGCCAGTGCTCCGTCAATCTCAGCGTGCGGCGCGTGGTCGCTACCCATCGCGTCGAGAACGACTTTTCCCGTGAGACGGGTCTCATCCTTCGACTGATTTCGCACAGGCGATCGCTTTATCGAGGGTTAGGTCTGTTCTACCTGCAGAACTTGCCGGTCCTTGTAATAGCCACACTTTGGACAGACGCGGTGTTGCAGGCGGGGTTCCTGGCAATTAGGACAGAGGGTTGTCTGTGGAACGCGCAGGGCGTCGTGCGCGCGGCGTTTGCCACGGCGTGCTTTTGAATGTCGTCGTTTAGGATTTGGCATAATTGCTCCAATTGCGAAATGGTTAATGGTAAGTGGTCAATGGTAAGAAGTTTAGCCGGCCGAACGGTGGCGTCCTCCCATTTACCATTCACTATTTACCATTTACTAACTCTTTCAATCCCGCCCAGCGGGGATCAGTATCCTCAGTTTGGCAGCCGCAATCGACCGAGTTTCGATCAGCGCCACACTTGGGACAAATACCTTTGCAATTCTCCTGACAGAGCACGTGATCGGGAACAGCCAGTAGAATCTCTTCCGTTACCAGCGCGTCGATGTCTATGACTTCTCCGTCAAAAACGGTGAGATCCAGGTCATCTTCCGTCAGCTCGACAGCTTGTTGTGCCTGATAATCCTGCTGCGTCACGTACTCCAGGTCAAAACTGGAGTCGACCGGCAAATCGATTAAGTTCAGACAGCGATCGCATTCAAGTTGAACCCGAGCGGCCACGCGGCCCTGCACGTGTGCGCGTCGATCTTCGCGCCGTATCTCTCCGGATACCACCGGGGGCTGCAACAGCTGCAACCGCTCATCTTCCAGAACAAGTTCGCCCTCTGCATAGCTATGAGCAAACGTGCCCTTTGCGCCTTCCAGAGTTGCAAGCTCGAATCTCACTGGCGACACCTACAGCACCCTATTGCGAATAGTCCATTTTAACGGCCAACGCGCAAAAAGCCATTATAACTACAAGCGCCGGTGTGTCAACGAGCGGTCGTGATGGATAGTGATACGGATTGCTAGTCAGATTGAGTGGCTGATTGAATAGTCGACGTCAGTATTGGTGTGAGAGACGTCCCGTTGTACGGTTCGTACCGTGGTTGATATTGTGCTTTGGTTGCGACCGACCGCGATTAGGGTTCATTTCCAGACTGTTCGCTTCTGCCATCAACAGAGTTGAAATAGTACGCTGCTTTCGAGCTTCATCTCTCACGCGAGTTGCCTCGACCTGATTCCCCTGGGTAAACAGATCCAGCGCTACCTGAAGCATTTTTGTTGATGTTTCCAGCGCTTCGAGCGCCTTTTCACGGAGCGTCAGCCCCTCTCGCCTCTCCATTCTCTAAAACCTCAACGCTTTATTTCCGAACATTCCGGTTCTACTTATCCCTAAAAATGCAAAGTCCATTCCGGTCCGCTAAAATCGGGGCATGGTGAGGAAATGTGATCTTCTTATTGCCTTCCTTCACCGTTCAAAGCTAGCCCGCGGTAGAGGTCTGTCGGAAAAAAGACCGTCGGCATCCAGGTGTATAGAGTACAAGCTTTAGCTTGCGTGTTTGGGAGGCAGCAAGCTAAAGCTTGTACTCTATGCGCCCGCATGCAGAGTTAGCGAACTTCGATATCAGCGGCGTTAGGTGAGCTTAAGGCGTCTTCACGGAGTGCTGCAGCCAGCCGGCGATCCCCTCCCGTAATAAGTCTGCGGGACGTTGCGGATGAAACCCGAAAGAGAGGAGCTATCCCCTCCTGGCTGGAATGGTGACGCTTGCCCTTCGCAGACAAGGGCGTGCGGATGAGCTTTCGGGCGCCGGCCTTCTGAAAATACTCAGTCGCCAGCTTTGTTTGGCCCGCGCGTTCACAAATTAAGCCTAAGACATAGAAAGCTTCGCCGTATTCCTCGTCCATCTCCAGGGCTTTCCGCAGGTGACGCGAAGCCAGAGGATCGCGGCCCAGTTGATAGTAAAGACAACCCAGCGCGTAATGCGCCTCGGGCGAAACTTTACTGGCGAGGGCCAACTTAAACTCGTGAAGCGCCTTCCGCCAGTTCTCTTCCGCGACAAAAAGCCGGCCAAGCCCGTAATGAGCGGCAAAGGACGAACCTCCGCGACGTGTCGCGCTGCTCAACAACTCCTTGGCGCGTTCGGAGTCGCCCTCATCGGCGCAAGTCAAACCAAGCAATAAGGAAATCCGGCTATCTCCCGGCGCGATCTCGTAAGCCCGGGCAAAATATCCCCGGGCGCGCTCCGTCTTGCCGGTCCTGAAGAAATGTTCGCCCACAAACGAAAGCAGCGGCGCATTGTCACGCGACATCTCCGCAGCTCGCCCTAATGAACGAATGCCGCGAGCCATCTGGCCGTCATCAATGAACAAGAAACCTTCGTTAATAAACTGCTCGAAAGCGGCTCGCTGCGAACCACGATAATTTGCCAGAATTCTCAAGCGCAACTCTTCTCTTCGCTCGCTCTCCTGCTGTTCCTCGGCATCTTTCTGGCATCGATTGATCCATAGCCGCTCGAGTCTGGCGCTTTGAACTACGCCGTCGTCGGTTAGTAGATCCACAAGTGATTTGACCAGGGCTCTATCGAAATGCGCGTTTTGAGCCTGGCGCAGGAGCAAGTCGAGCCCGCGTTCAAGTTTTTCTGTTAGTCGCCCGAGACTGTTTTCCAGCGCGGAAATTCTCTCCAGCAGGTGTTCCTCATTCGAAGCAGCAGATTCGGCACCCTCGTAACGGGCAGCGGGTGGCTCGACAATTATCATCAACCTCGTGCCACAGCGCGCACAAAACTCCTGACCCAGCGGATTCGCCGCCAGGCATTTTTGACAATAATGAGCTACTTGCGACATTTGAAGAAAAAGCGAATCGTCCGATTAGACCCTGGGTTTTAATAGGTCCTATAGGGCGAATAGGTACTATCGGTCCTGTTCTTTAATATTGATAAAACCCGCGTCCTGTTTTTCGCCCCAACCAACCTGCATCAACATAGCGTTTCAACAAAGGGCAGGCGCGATACTTGGGATCGCCGAAACCATCGTACAACACATTCAGGATTGCCAGACAGACGTCGAGACCAATGAAGTCTGCCAGGGCCAGCGGCCCCATGGGATGGTTCATTCCCAGCTGCATGATGCCATCGATACTTTCTCGGGTGGCGACGCCCTCGTAGAGCGTGAAAACCGCCTCGTTGATCATCGGCATCAGCACGCGATTGGAAACAAAACCCGGCGAGTCGTTGCAATCCAGCGCCGTCTTTCCCATCTTGTCTGTAAGCCCGCGGACCTTTTCATAGGTTTCATCAGAGGTGGCAATGCCGCGAATCACTTCGACCAGCTTCATAACGGGAACTGGATTCATGAAGTGCATGCCCACAACCTTTTCGGGCCGGCTGGTGGCTGCTCCCAGCCGCGTGATAGAGATCGAAGAAGTGTTTGAGGCCAGAATGGTTTCCGGTGAAGTAAGGCGATCGAGTGCCTTGAAAACTTCGGTCTTGACGGTCAGGTCTTCAGTTACAGCTTCGATTACAAAAGAGGCATCACGCAATGGCTCGAGCTCGGTGGTGGTTCTTATGCGGCCGATAATCGACTGCTTCTCCTCCGTGCTCAAACGCTCCTTGTCTACATCGCGCTGAAGGCTCTTATCGATTGCACTAATTCCCCGTTGCAGGAAGGCGTCGCTGACATCGCGCATGACTACGGTATAGCCGGCTCGCGCTGCCACCTGCGCAATACCATTCCCCATCGTTCCGGATCCGATTACACCAATGATTTCGCTCATTGTTTTCTGGAGGGGGTTAACCGCCAAGACGCCAAGGACGCCGAGACACAATTAACAGTTTGCTACTCGGCGTCCTTGGCGTCTTGGCGGTTAATCGAGTGTTTCATGGTCTATCTCTCAACCGCCATCGCTACGGCATTCCCACCGCCGAGGCACAATGCTATCACTCCTCGATGCGCGTCCCGACGCTTCAACTCGTAAAGCATCGTGGTCAATAGACGCGAACCCGATTGGCCAATTGCATGGCCCAGGGCCACTGCGCCGCCGTTAACATTAACTCTCGCCGGGTCCAGATTGAGTTCATTTATGATCGCGACTGCCTGGACTGAAAAGGCTTCGTTCAACTCAATCAAATCTACTTCCTCGAGTGACCAACCGGCCTTTCGTAAGACCTTACGGATCGCTTCCACGGGCGCCATCATTACCAGAGCCGGTTCCACACCTGAGGTCGCCTGAGCAACAATGCGCGCCATCGGTTGAATTCCCAGCTCGCGCGCGCGCTCGGACGATGTCACAACAACTGCTGAGGCGCCATCATTAACACCGGGCGCATTCCCCGCTGTCACGGTGCCGCCGTCTTTCTTGAATGCCGGTTTAAGTTTGCCCAAAACTTCCAATGAGGTGTCCTCACGAACCGTTTCGTCGGTATCGAAGACGACTGGCGGCCCTTTCTTTTGCGGAATCTCAACCGGCACGATCTCATCCTTGAAATTCCCGGCCTTAATTGCTGCCGCCGCTTTGCGGTGCGAATTGAGCGCGTACTCATCCTGTTCCGCGCGATTCACGTTGAATCTTTCCGAAACTACTTCGCCGGTGCATCCCATGTGGTAGTCATTGAAGGCGTCCCAGAGACCGTCATGAATCATCGCGTCGAGTAACACGCCATTCCCCAGGCGGTAACCTTCGCGAGCTTTGGGTATCAGGTAAGGCGCGTTGGACATCGACTCCATTCCGCCGGCCACCACGATTTCGGTGTCGCCGAGTTGAATTCCCTGCGCGGCCATCATCACTGCCTTCAAACCTGAACCACAGACCTTGTTGACCGTCACAGCCGAGACTGCTGGCAGCAGCCCGCCGTTCAAGGCTGCTTGCCGCGCGGGATTTTGGCCCAGGCCGGCTTGAATTACGCAGCCCATGATCACTTCGTCAACATCTTCTCGTGCGACACCTGCTCGTTTGACGCTTTCGCGTACCACAATCGCTCCCAGATCGGTCGCTTTGAAACCCTTGAGCGAGCCGAGAAACTTTCCCACCGGCGTTCTGACCGCGCTGATTATCACTGCTTCTTTAATCGCTGACATTTACAACCTGCCTGCCTGTGCTCTGTACATTTATCGAATGATTTAGAATTACTGTTAAGCGGGAAGCGTGTCAAGTAAGACTACTTGTAGGGGCCACGCTCGATTGGAAACTCCCGGGCGCGAGTGGTAGACTCTGCCCTTGCAATTCCACTCCTTTAACATTCTGACTTACCAAAACACTTAATCATGCAAGCATTGATTCTGGCTGGAGGAAAAGGCACACGGCTGCGTCCTCTTACCGTTTACACCCCCAAGCCGATTGTCCCGATTTGCAATCGACCTTTCCTGCTTTACCAGATCGACACGTTGCGACGCGCCGGGATTACAGACATCACGCTCTCGCTTTCGTATCAACCAAACAAAATTGAGCAACTGCTGGGCGACGGCTCAGACTATGGCGTCAAGCTCAAGTACACGGTCGAGCCGCAACCGATGGGCACGGCGGGCGCCTACAAGTTTGCCGAGGATCTGATTCGTGAACGCACCGTGGTCTTCAACGGCGACGTATTGACCGATCTCGATCTTAAAGCTGTCATCCGCGAGCACAGCGAACATCAGGCAACCGCTACTATTGTCCTGGCTCCGGTTGAGAATCCATCGGCCTATGGTCTGGTGGAAACTGAAAAAGATGGGCGCATAAGGCGCTTTCTGGAAAAGCCAAAGGCCGATGAGATTACTTGCAACACGATTAACGCCGGAACCTACATTCTGGAGCCGAGGGTTCTTGACTTGATTCCTGCGGGAGAAAGCCATTCGTTTGAGTATGGTTTGTTTCCGGAGCTCTTGAAACGAAACGAAGCCTTCTTTGCCCACATTCCATCCCGGACTTACTGGATCGATATCGGCACTCCGGAACGCTATTTACAAGTGCATATGGACCTGCTGGGAGGTCGCGTGGGCCGGATTCACCTCAAGGAGCGGCGTGGCGATTTTGATTCTGCCACCGCGGCCGAGGTTGATGATCTCTCGATGATTGGAGACGACTGCCAGATCAAGCCGGGAGCACAGATTGTGAACTCCGTCCTGGGCCAGGGTTGTTTTGTCGAGGAGCGGGCGCGAGTTGAGAACTCGGTTATCTGGCCTCACACGCGGGTCGGAACTGCCGCGTTTGTTTCAGGAGCGGTCATAGGGCGCGGTTGTCACATTGGGCGCTCGGCCACGGTTGGGGCGGGTTCAATTCTTGGAGACAAGACTTCGCTGACGGACTACACGATCACCGGTGGCTGTGAGTCAAACTAAATCACACTAACCAGCACTAAACTTTTTAGTGATGTTTTGTGTGATTTCGTGGATCGTCTTACCAAGCGATGGGCAGAAACCACTCGATTTTTACGTTAGGCGCAAAAGGCGGCTCTTAGCGATCGATATGACTAACCTTGCTGCGATCAAGTTTGGAACCGACGGCTGGCGCGCGGTAATCGGGGCCGACTATACCTTCGCAAATGTCGAGCGCGTGGCCCAGGCTTATGCCGACTACCTCAAATCCCACATCGAAGATCCCCTGGTCGAACAACTCGTTAGCGTAGGTCAGCTAAGCAAGGATGAAGCAGAAGTCCCGCAGTTCCGTAATGTGGTAAAAAAGGCAGTGGCGTCTGCCTTTCAGCTCGAGATCATCGGATTTGATCGACGCTTCTTGTCGGAGGCCTTCGCCAGGCGGGCCGCCGAGGTATTAGCGGGAAACGGTTTTCGCATCGCACTCTTTTCTGAAGCCGCGCCGACACCGCTTATCTCCTGGGCAGTGAAATACCTGGGCGCCAGTGGCGGTGTAGTCATAACAGCGTCACACAATCCACCCGAGTTCAATGGGTTCAAGATCAAGGCATGGTGGGGTGGCAGCGCCGATCCGGAACAAACTTCTGCTGTCGAAGCGCTGATGGATGTGAATCCTCCCCAGCGAGGCGACGTCTCAAACGATACCCATCAATTGCTCGAACCCGCGATCTCAAGTTACCGCGCACAAATCGCTACTTACGTAGACCTGGACCGTATTCGCAAGTCTGGAGCGAGAGTAGTCGTTGACTCGATGCATGGAACGGGAGGCAACTGGGTCGAGAGTTTTCTCAGTGGCAATAGACTAAAAATAGAAACCATTCGTGGCGATCGCGATCCACTCTTCGGAGGAGTTAATCCCGAACCGATTGACGGCAACCTGGCTGCGCTTAAGCAACGTGTGATTGAGACCAAAGCGCTGGTGGGCCTCGCAACCGACGGCGATGCGGACCGGGTCGGGGCCGTGAATGAGCTGGGCGAGACGATGACGATGCATGCCGTGGTCCCTCTAATGCTGATCCACCTGGTACGGCAACGGAAGATGACCGGCGGGGTTGTGCGCACGTTTTCGCAATCCGTTCTCCTGAAGCGCATCGCTGCCGCCCATCATCTCAAGCTTTATGAAACACCAATCGGTTTCAAATACATCGCCGAGCTAATGCTCAAAGACGACATTCTGATCGGCGCGGAGGAGTCGGGCGGCATTGGCGTCAAAGGACACATACCCGAGCGCGACGGCATATTGAATTCCCTGCTCTTCCTCGAAGCAATCATCACCGCCGGCAAACCGCCATCAGAAATGCTGAAGGACCTTCATCGGGAGTTTGGTGAGTTTCACTTTGGCCGGAAGGACCTGCACGTGGAGCCTGTGGTGGGTCAACAACTCCTGAAGACGCTACTCAAATCAACCCCCAATACTGTGGCAGGTCATCGGATCGTTCGGGTCGAAACCATGGACGGGACCAAACTGCTGCTCGAGGACGAATCGTGGTTGTTGTTCAGGCAATCCGGAACCGAGCCGGTGTTGAGGGTCTATTCGGAAGCCACGTCCGTCTCGAAGGTGAATGAGTTATTGGCTGCGGGTGAACAACTGGCACTCGGAAACTGAGAAGGTTTTCCTCTGTGCAACCTCGGTGTCCTTTGTGTCTCTGTGGTGGATCGGCCTGCAAACACAAATCCACCACAGAGACACAAAGGACACGGAGGTTGCACAAAGAAGATGTTGACTAGAGGCGCAAAAAATAGTTACCTTTCCACTCCCCCTGACAATCAAGAATTTCGCCCCCGCTCTATAAACGATCTCTAACGGAGGTGGACTGCGATGTTGGGATTAATCCTGGTGATTGTCTTGATTCTCTTGCTTCTGGGCGCCGTGCCCAGGTGGCCTCACAGCAGAAACTGGGGTTATGGACCAAGCGGGGGACTCGGCCTGGTTCTGATAATCATCCTCATTCTTCTTCTGCTGGGGCGCATATAGATACCGTCAGCGATTACGGATTTCCAGCGAAGGATGCCGGGTCAACGCGCGAATGCCTGAATTACCTGAGGTTGAACATGTCGTGCGCGCGTTGCGCCGTGCCGTTCTTGGCCGGCAAATCGTCGCGACCGAGGTCAGACTCCCCAAACTCATATCTCCTACCTCCAGCTCAACCTTCAATCGGAAGCTGAAAAATGCGCGCATCGAGAGTATCGGCCGCCGCGGAAAATATATTTTGATTGAACTGGATTCCAATCGCGTGCTCGCTGTTCATCTTCGAATGACGGGCAAGTTTTTGGTGCTAACACCTGACGACCCGCTTCCGCCGCACGCCCACGCGATCTTCTACCTCGATGACGAACGCCGGCTGGTGTTCCGGGATCAGCGCCAGTTTGGAGTTATGAAGCTGGTGGCAAAATCGCAGCTGGGCAGTACAAAAGGAATCCAGGAACTTGCGCCGGAGCCCTTTTCAGAAGACTTCAGTTTGACTTACCTGAAAGAGACCCTCGCCCGATCGCGTAGAACACTGAAGACGCTGCTCCTGGATCAAACGAGAGTCCTGGGGCTGGGAAACATCTACGCCGCCGAAGCCTTATTTCGCGCTCGCATAAATCCCTTTAAGGTGGCGTCTGAACTGTCATCGCGAAGAGTGGAGCGTTTGCACCAGGCAATTCGTGACGTCTTGCGCGCGGCAGTCTCGGGCAACTCTTCACGACGAATTAATCTGGAAAACCCAAACGGGTTTTCCTACGGCGAAGCCTTTGGAAAGGTCTGGCAGGTTTATGAACGCGAAGGTGAGGCGTGCTTCAAATGCGGGACCCGCATCCGCCGTCTAACGCACGGTGGTCGATCGACATACTGGTGCCCTAATTGTCAGCGCCGATGAGTGAGACTCTCGGGCAAACAAAGCCTGATTTTCCATATATCATTTGATATTTCTCATTGATCATTGCCGAAATTAATCGGGGTTGAAGGGTGACGATTGAAGCTGTTGCTTCACCCACTGACCGTTTAGAAGGCGGACTCGTCCGCCCTGCGCGGCGGGACACAAGTGTCCTATCTAAACGGGTAAGGAAAAGACTGCAGGCCAATGACAAATGAGAAATGTCAAATGATATATGGAAAATCTGCTTTCTCTACCAAGCAGCCCTGCCCTACAAGTTCGCTACGATAAAATCCGTCATCATCGTCCGCATATGTTTCACCAGCAGCGGATCCGTGACGCCGTGGCGGGACTTTGGATAGAGCATCAAATCAAACTGTTTCCCAGCCTTCTGCAACTCATAAACAAACTGAATGGTGTTTTGCATATGCACGTTGTCGTCGATAGCGCCGTGTATCAGCAACAGCTTGCCATGAAGATCTTTTGCGGCCGTCACGGGAGAACTCTTTTTATAGCCTTCGGGATTGTTCTGCGGCGTTCCCATGTATCGTTCAGTGTAAATCGTGTCGTAGTTGCGCCAGTCAGACACCGTGCCGCCCGCTATGCCCACACGAAAACTCTTGCTGTGAGTTAACGCGTAACTGGTCATGAACCCGCCGTAGCTCCAACCCCAGATGCCAATCCGCTCGCCGTCGACGTAAGGCTGACTCTTGAGCCAGGTAATCCCATCCTCGATGTCGCGCAGTTCCAGCTCGCCAAAGTTCTTGTACACGGGCCAGGTTGATTCGAGACCCTTTCCACTGGCCGTGCGATTGTCGCAGACCCAGATAACGTAACCCTTCTGGGCCAGCAACTGATGCCACATGTATGTGTTACCACCCCAGCCGTTCTTGACCTGTGGCGCATGTGGTCCACCGTAAGTAAACTCCAATACCGGATACTTCTTCGCCGGATCGAAATCGGGCGGTTTGATTATCATGGCTTCCATTGGAAAACCGTCGCGCGTTTTTACTTGCAGAAACTCGGTCGTGCCGAGTTTGTATTGGCTCAACGCCTCGACCTTATTCTCAGCGATGACCCGCACCAGCTTGCCATTAGCCTCGTAGAGACGAGTTTGCGTGGGCGTGTTTGCATCGCTCCAGCTGTCGATAAAGAGATTCGAATCGGGACTTACTGACACTCTGTGCGAGCCTTCGCCCGTTGTTACCCGGGTCAGACCAGTGCCGTCGAGTTTGACCCGATATGCTTGAGGCGCAATGGGGCTGTGTTCGGTACCGACAAAGTAAAGGAAACCTTTATCTTCATCAACGCTCTCAAGGGAGCCCACTTCCCACCGGCCGTCTGTCACCTGCTGCAACAGCTTTCCATCTGCACTGTAGTGATAAAAATGGTTCCAACCGCTACGCTCGCTCTGCCACAGAAACGAGCCGTCTTTTAGGAAGTTCGGATTATCGTTTATCCCCACCCAGGCTTTCGAGGTTTCATGCACCAGGGTATTCGACTTGCCGTCTTTCGGGTCGGCAAAATTCAAGTCCAGAAATGTCTGCTCTCGATTCTGCGCCTGGTAGACCACCTTCTTGCCATCGGGTGTCCAGCAAACCCGCACGATTAAGAAGTCACTGGGCTGGTATTTGTAAGTATCAATCCAGCGTGTCGATCCACCCGAGGCATTGATTACTCCCAGTTGAACCACCGGATTCGGATCTCCCGCCTTGGGATAGGGAGTGATTTCGACATTCTGCCGGTAAGGAATGTGATCGACGACCACGAAGTCACGAACCGGATTCTCGTCAAGCCTGAGATAAGCCAGCATCGTCGAGTCTGGACTCCACCAGTAGGCTTCGAAGTTGCCGCGACCATATAGCTCTTCCTGATAAACCCAATCGAGTCGCCCATTCAGAATCTTTGGGGCGCCGTCAGTCGTTAGCCGCCGTTCTCGCTGAGTGGTCAGATCGTAGACGTACATGTCGTTCGAGCGGACAAAGCCAATCATGCGACCATCTGGGCTGAAGGTTTCTCCCACCTCCTCCTCCGGGCCATTGGTAACACGAACAGCCTTATCGCTACCCAACTCGTAATAGAAGAGGTCGTTGGCGAAATTGATCATCACCGCCGTTTCGTTGGGATTGAAATCATACGAGCCGCGGTTAGACAGTTGCTTCGCATCCTGTGCTGAAATACCAGCGAGTGCCGCGAAAGCCGCTTCCATCTTCGCCGCGTTGAGAAAGGGTTCTGCCTCGCCGGTCAACGCATTCACCTTTTGCAGCCGGGGCACGTTTTTCTTCGAAGCCTCATTCGCAAGCAGGAAACTCTTCCCATCCTTAAGCCAACGAATGTTTGGTGACGTGCCGCTGAAATTGATCTTCTTAACCGGATCGAAAATGTCGTCGATGGTCAGCTGTTTCTGCTGGGCGGGCACCGGGCAACAAAATGCTATAGCGAGAAGGATGAAAGCCAATATGGATTGTTGTAGTTTCACGTTTAAGAGACTCCTGGTTTAAATATGACTGAGATATTAAAGTCGAGAACTCAGAACTGGACTTTCTCTGTGCATCCTCAGTGCGCTCTGCGTCTCTGTGGTGAGCGTTTCTCAAGGTAAATTCACCACAGAGGCACAGAGTTCACAGAGATTGCACGGAGACTTCAATTATTCCGACAGACTCTGAAGATGTGCTGGGCTTCTTGCACCGCTCGATTCGATTCAAAACCATTCCACTATCAGATCCCCGGCATCGCCTTTTTCAACGGTCGCAGCAGAAGCAGCAGAACGATCGCCATAAACAGTGCGCAGCCGCTACAGAAAATCCAGAATGTCGAGTGCAGCCAGTCGTCCCACAACTGGCCGATCTGCGTAAGCTTGTTGCCAATGGCCGTCGCCACGAACCAGCCTCCCATCATGAGCCCGCGCATCCTAATGGGTGCGACCTTTGAGACTAACGATAACCCCATGGGAGACAGCATGAGCTCGCCGGCCGTTAGCACCCCATAGGCGCCCAGCAGCCAGAGCGGTGACATTTTGTAGACCCCAAGTGCGTAAGGGTTAGCGCCCGGCGCCACAGAGCCTTCACCAATCTTTGCCGCAACAAAGAAGACTAAGAACGCCGCGGCCGTCAACACCATGCCGAATACCATTTTGGTCGGCGTTGACGGTTCGAGTCCTTTCTTGTCGAGCCACCTCCAAAACATGATTACCGGGAATGTGAGGATAATGACCCACGCCGGGTTGATAGCATTGGAGATAATGCCCGTAACCTTCCAGTTAGTATTCTCGTTACCCCAATAGGTTATCGTCGTCCCGTTCTGATGAAAGACCATCCAAAACACAATAACGATGAGGAAGATTACCAGCAGCGCGCCGACCCTCTTCCAGTCCGGCACAGCGTCAATCCTCGCACGACGACCCGCGTCGGCTGCTTCCTGTTGACTTATGCCTGGAGGCGGGGCATCGACCGCAACGGCGGCCGTATCGACTGTGGTCTTCGGGCCTCGGCTGGAGGCGATATCGGCAGCTTCTATGTGCTTCTTAAATTTCCAGAGGGTGAAAACCGAAATGGCCATCCCCCCGACCGCCACTGCAAACGCCGGGTGATAGCCGAAGCGACTCTTCATAAACTCCGCCACGACTGGCGCAAGGAAAGCGCCGACGTTTATTCCCATGTAAAAGATATTGTAAGCCCGATCCTTAAGGTGACTACCTTCGGAGTAGAGGTTGCCCACCATGGCCGAAACGTTCGGCTTGAAGAAGCCGTTGCCAATGACGAGGCACGTGAGGGCGGCGTAGACAACGCCTATCGAGCGCACGGACAGCAACAGGTGCCCGGCCATAAAGAACAGCCCGCCGATCATCACAGACTTTCGATAACCAAGCTTCTTGTCCGCGATCCACCCCCCTATCAAGGGCGACGCATACACGAACATTAAGTAGTTTGAGAATAGCGCCTGGGTGTCGTCAACGGACCATGCGAATCCCTGACCCGTGGTATCGCGCATGTAGAGCGCGAACATCGCGATCATGGTGTAGAAGCTGAACCGCTCCCACATCTCGGTGGCGAAGAGCACATACAAACCCTTCGGATGTTTATCCACTGTGGAGTTCGCTGTAGCCATGTGTGTCTCTCCTCTTTGTTTTAGACGCGCGAATCCTCATGCCGCCTGTGGCGTCATCTTCTTAATCAACGGCGTTACCAGCGCCAATACGAATGCCGCGACCAACGTGATGGCCGCGAAAGTCCCAAACGCTCGCGTCAGCACCGCAGCATCGTTTCCAGCAAAGAATCTCGTTGTGAGCCCGGCAATGTAGCTGCCTATGGAGATCGAAAGGAACCATACTCCCATCATCAATCCAACCATTCGCGCCGGCGCTAGCTTGGTCACAGTGCTCAAGCCTACGGGACTCAAGCAGAGTTCGCCGATGCTTTGCAAAAAGTAAACGACAATCAGCCAGAGTGGACTCACCCGGCCACCGCCGGTAAGCATCGACGCCACTGTGACAACCACAAAAGCAAGCCCGGCAAAGAGCAGTCCGTAGAAGAACTTGCCGGGGCTCGACGGCTGGCGTTCACCCATGCTCTGCCAAAGCCAGGCAAATGCCGGCGCCAGCAGGATCACAAAGATCGGCTGCACTGACTGGAACCAACTCGAAGGATACGTCCAGCCAAAGATCGTTGTTTGAGTCAGGCGGTCCGCAAATAGAGTCAAGCTCGAGCCCGACTGCTCAAAGGTCATCCAAAATATGATTGAGAAGAGAAAGAGAATGAAGATGACTAGAACATTCTTGAGTTCATTGCCTGCCAGCATCCGCAGCGTGCCTAATAGATAACCCGCAAAAAAGAACACGACTGCTGGAAACAAGGCTGAGACAATCCCCGCGTCACCAAAATAGAGCCCAAGCGCGCCGCCAATCAGAGCTCCAACTACGGCCAGCGCCCCGGTAACAAAATCGAAACTCTCCGTTCTTTCAGCTGCAGTGATTTTTTCCGGCTTCGCTCCAACATTTCTGAGCCGGTTTCGGCCGATCACGTATTGAATCAAACCCAGGGTCATGCCCACGCCCGCAGCCCCAAAACCGACATGCCAGCTGCTCTTCGGATCAAAACCCATCGAGGCGATGAAATTTCTGAACCATAGACCCTGGGCCAGAAAGCCAACCACGATCGGCGAAAGGAAAGCGCCGAGATTGATGCCCATGTAAAAGATCGAAAACCCTGCGTCGCGGCGCTCATCCTTGTCTGAGTACAACTGACCCACCATCGCACTGATATTCGGCTTCAACAGTCCGGTGCCCATTGCAATCAAGACAAGTCCGGCGTAGAAACTCGGTATGCTGTTTACCGCCATCGAATAGTGTCCACACGCTATGACGATGCCGCCAATCAACACGGCCCGGCGGGCTCCCAAAACTCGATCCGCCAACCAGCCACCTACGAGAGGCAAATACCAGACGGACGAAACATAAGTCGCGTAAATCACGCTGGCATATTTTTCATCGAACCCGAGTCCACCCTCAACCAGGCCCTTCGTCATGTAGAGCGTGAGGATCGCCTTCATGCCGTAGTAACTAAAGCGCTCCCACATCTCGGTAAAGAACAAGGTAGACAATCCGCGCGGGTGTCCGAAGAAACCCCGATCGGTAACGGACGATGAACTCGCTCCGCTGGCGTCAACTGGTGTGCTCATAAGCAGGTTTCCTTACTCACAGATTTATGATTCATGATTTCCGAAACCAGGCTCGGACTCGGTAATCAACATGGGGGTTCGTTGATAACAACCTGGGAGAGATGCACGCGAGTCTCAGGAAGTACTTAAATAAAGCCTGAATGATTGGAAGACGCGAGCATTCAGCCAAAGATCACCGTCCTATGTCAAGGAAGTCTTGAGACTGTTCGACCGGAAAGTAACAATGTCCGACATGCTTTTAGCTTGTCGTCAGGATTGGGAACTCTCAATGTACGACGTTACAAGCAGAGCATTGCTTGAGTATTGTGAATCTCGACGACAAGCTGAAGCATGTCGGACATCGACACATCAAGTGTTAATGACAGCGGCAGACTTCGACATTGACATTACTCAGTGTTAGGCATATTTTGCCTCCGACTAGAACACTTCCGTTAGCGATTCCTTCGCTCGCTAGCTCACCAATCACCTCACTGCCTGCCTGAACCTTAATCAGGGATGCAGAACTCCTGGGAGAAACATCATGGCAAAAAAAGCATCGAGTAAATCCTCAAAACTTAGCCTGCAATCAGTGCAACGAGCTCAGGCTCAAGTCAACCAATTGTTCGAGCAACCGAAGGTCCCGGAAACAATCGAAGCGCTAGCGCGCGACAACAAGCTTTTCCTCAAGGCGAAAGCGAATCCACGTGCCTTTCTGGAAGGCCGCGGGATTAAGCTCCCGAGTGGAGCGGACGTTGATCTCGAACATACGGTGGTGGCCATCAAGTTAAGGATCACCGTCAGAGTCTGTATTACGGTGTGTGTCCGCGTCGGGAATTTTTTCCTTTGCACGAGGGTGTGCGGCACCGTCGTCATTGCCATCTAGCGGCTCGTAATAGCAGGCCGGCACGGTTCAAACCGTGCCGGCCCTTTCAAATGGGACCCAGAAATCGGACACTTTGAGCATTAATGCACCGTAGACATACCATCTGCTAACTACAGAATCGTCCCATAGTGTCCTAATTTAGAGAGTTTCCTTTGCGCACCTTTGCGGCTCTTAGCGTACTTTGCGGTGAAAAAGCCTTTAAAAACAATTAACCGCAAAGAGCGCCAAGAACGCAAAGATCACGCAAAGAGTTGAACTTAAGACACTATCGTATTGTCCACTCTGCTTGACAGCTTGATCACGGCAGCGGTATAAGCACCATGACAAACGTGGTGAGTTAAGGCGACTTGCGGCCACGAAAAACAATCCGCTAAACAGCACGGGCAAGCCCGAAAGGACCACTGCCAAAACTTCAAGAATCATGAAGTCCCGCGTTGTTTAGCGCGGGACTTCTCGATTTCGGAATAGGATTTCGGATTACGGATTTGGCAACGGCTTTGATTCCGCAATCCGCAGTCGCCAATCCACACTCGGAACATGGAACCTTTCAGAAACCTACTAGACTCCGACCGGATTCACGTCTTCGATGGCGCGATGGGTACGATGCTCTATGCCAAGGGCGTCTATATCAATCGCTGCTACGACGAAGTGAACCTGAGCAACCCTGACCTGGTGCGCGAGGTCCACTCGGAATATTGCCATGCCGGCGCCGATATTCTGGAAACCAACACTTTCGGCGCCACCGCACCCAAGTTGGCCCAATACGGTCTGGAGGGCAGTCTCCGCGAAATCAATATTGCAGCCGCCCGACTTGCCCGCGAAGGCGGAGGCGATGAATGTTACGTGGCCGGCTCAGTGGGACCGCTGGGGTTGCGCATTGAACCATACGGCCCAACCTCTTTCGACGAAGCAAAAGATTTTTTCAAGGAACAAGTGGCTGCACTGCTCGAAGGCGGCGTAGATCTTTTTTCACTGGAAACCTTCAACGACGTCACCGAAATGCATCAGGCCATTCGCGCGGTGCGTGAGCTTTGCGATCTACCAATCGTGGCCCAGATGACAATTCAGACGGATGGCAATACTTCCTTTGGCACCACGCCGGAACTCTTCACCGCGCAGCTCGATGAATGGGGCGCCGACGTGATTGGCCTCAACTGCGGTGTCGGCCCGGCGATTATTTTGAACGCGCTCGAAAAGATGCGCAGCGTTACCAAGAAGAAGTTGGCGGCCCAGCCAAACGCCGGCTTGCCCAGAGACGTTCAAGGTCGACAGTTTTATATGTGCTCGCCGGAGTACATGTCGAAATTTGCCAAACGGTTCATCCAGTCCGGCGCCAAGTTTATTGGCGGCTGCTGTGGCACTACGCCGTCACACATCAAGCTGATCGCCGACGCTGTTCGGGCCGCATCGCCACGCGCGCAGAAACTTGTGCTTTCCTCGGGACCCCTGGCGCAAATCACCGAAATCACGCCGCCGGATCTAAAAATCATTCCGCCTGAAGAACGTTCCAAGTGGTCTCGAAAGATTGTTCAGGGCGAGTTTGTAACTTCAGTGGAGGTGCTGCCGCCAAAGGGAGTTGACGCACAGAAAACACTCGACTCGATCAGGCTCCTGAAAGACGCGGGAGTCGACGGCGTAAATATTCCCGACGGCGCCCGCGCGCAATCCCGCATGAGTGCGCTGGCCACGGCGGTGCTGGTCGAGCAACAAATCGGCATCGAGTCAGTGCTGCACTACTGTTGTCGCGACAGAAATCTGCTGGGCATGATGTCGGATCTTCTCGGGGCGGCCGCTCTGGGTATTCGGAACCTGCTTTTGATTACCGGCGACCCGCCGAAGATGGGCCCTTACCCCGATGCCACCGCGGTCTTTGATATCGATGCGATTGGCCTGACGAACATGGTCAATAAACTGAACCATGGTCTCGACCTCGGCAACAATCCCATCGGACAACCCACTGCCTTCTGCATTGGCGTCGGAGTGAATCCCGGAGCCATCAACCTCGAGGAAGAGATTCGACGTTTTGAATACAAGGTTGAAGCGGGCGCGCAGTATGCAATCACCCAACCCGTGTTTGATACCGATCAGCTTACTCATTTTATTAATCGGATTGAGCACGTAAAGATTCCGATTGTCGCCGGTATCTGGCCGCTGGTTTCATATCGCAACGCGGAGTTTTTGCACAACGAAGTGCCGGGCGTGCGCGTGACGCCTTCAATCATGGAGCGGATGCGCGCTGCTTCAGCGATCAGCAAAGAAGCCGGGCGGGATGAAGGGCTGAAGATTGCGCGCGAGTCATTGCTTGAGGTGCGCGATATTATTCACGGTGTCCAGGTTTCGGCGCCGTTCGGGAATGTGAAATACGCGCTGGAAGTGTTTGAAGCCCTGGAAGATTTTGGCGAAACGAAGGCTGAGGTCTTTGCGAGGGAGTAACCCTGCAAGACGGACTAGATCAACGACAGGAACTCTGTTCCACTTCACGCATCTGCCATCTCTAAGTCATCGAACTGAATCACTCAAGCTCTTCACCGGGACCGCGGGCGTCCCGCGCCCGATTAGCGTATGTGCCAATGAGAAGTCGATATAACGAACGCAACCTGACCACTGCCAGCCACGCAATACGCCGAGGCGGGATCACTCCCGCCTCGATGGAGTGTGAAGGTTTTCCCGTTCAAGTTTCTCGCTCGCCGTCACCCGACCCGCGCCGGGCAAGGATTCGAGTCTGCCGACTCTTGCACAAGGTCGCCGCTGAAGAACGCCTGTACTGACCAGCGGCCCGGATTCGGCGGCGCGAAACGGACCTGGTAACGGCCCTTCGCGTCGGTCTTTGTCATGATTACCTCACGCTTCTTCCCGTCCGTAAACTCGACGGCTATGGTCGCGCCTGTGAGCGCCGGCGTAAGTTGGCCGGTCCACACCAGTGCCTGACCACTCGGGACATTCGGCGCAGCGGGCGTCCTGGGCACAAGAGCCCCAAACTCAAGAATCGTGCGCAGGTCGCTGTCCTGGTTCGAAGTTTTGGGCGGCACCACCTTTAGAGGCATGAGCCCCTGCGGTTGCGTAAGCTTCGGAGGCTCGATCACGGGCCGCGGCTCGATCCTCCTTCCCCCTACCTCGCAAGTTAGCTTCGTCGGGTTAGTCAAATGTGTCCATACATCAATCCCTCCGATAGGGATATACGTATCGGCATATGGGACTTGCGCCTCAATCCTGGGCCTGCCGATAAAGCCCGGCCGGTATTGATCCAGGTACTTGCGTAACTCCGGATAAACCTTCCCACCCGGCATGCCCGAGGGGAAGACCTCAAAATGCACCCGGCCTTTCTCGTTCGGAGCCAGCACAATTTCCATCGGGTCCACAATCACACCCCATCCTTTCGGCACGTCTCGGACGTGAAAACGGACAGGCGTCTTGAACGCGAACGGGTTGAACACGTCAATCGTTAAGCCCACTGGCTTGAATGGGCTACTCATACTCGTGTCGAAGGCGCTGACGTTTTCCTGAGCGAGGTTATTCGACGTGCTTAGCTCACCGGCGATGTTATCGATAACGGCTTTAATGCAAGTGTGTGCTCCCACCGTGGGCGTCCAGTTGACGAAGTCCTGCGCCACGCTGCCGGCGCTGATGGATGGAATTATGATCGTGCCGAGATAGTCCCAGTTTGGCCCAGCATCCCCCATCCCCGGCGGCGAATTGACGAAGACCTGCACCCGCACGTTCGTTGCGATGCCGGGTCCGATATTGCGCACGCGTACCATCACACGGTTCGACCGATTGACCCAGGCGTCGTCGCCGTTGCCTGTGGGCTGCCCCCCACCATCCGTGTAGCGGTACGTACCAAAGCCATTTTTTTCGCTGTCAATCCAAATGTCGGCAGTCTCCCAGGGTGGAGCGCCCCAGGGAATGATCATGGGGTCGGGACGGGCGGTGGGAGGCAGACGATACTGAACGCGAACGTTGAAGTTGTCTCCCGACTGGCTAACCACGGTTACGGTGAGGTTGCGCGAGGGGTCGCTAAACACATCGCCGACCTCCAGTGGCGCCTGATTCACATCGCCCGGCGAACCGGGATCTTCCAGCACCATGACCTTGAGGATGGTGCTCGGGTTCTCGTCCACAAGGGTGACCATGACGCCGTCGCTCGGTAATCGCTCGTCACCGTTAATCCGTCTACGGTTCTCGATCATGTAACCGCTGAAGGGAGTCCCGGCGGCGGTAGGAGTGAAAGGAATGCGGATGATCTGCGCACTGCCCGTGCTGCTCTCGAGCGGCCGCAGCGTGATCGTGGTGTCAATGTCTGAGCCAACGGGTGGCCCAACAGTCTGAATCCGCGCGCCGGTGGGTATCCACCTGCGCTCTGTCTTGGCCCAACCGATGAAGTGGTTGAGAGTGGGGCTGAGTCCCATGATATCCCACGGCGTTATCACGTCGCGCGACAGTCCCGGAAAGAACCGCACGTCGGCGTAGTGGGTCGGAAGGCCGAGTTCGTGTCCAATCTCGTGCGCCGCTACAGAGCCGCCGTCGTCAAAGGGATTGCCGAAGCCGCCATCGGCCATCCATTCGTTGACGATCGCCATCGTCATCAGTCGTTTGCCGACGCCATTCTCCGTGTATTCGACACCCTCGTTGACGGCCCAGCCCCACGGCCCGCCGCCCTGCCCCCCAAAGCCCTGCCAGTTAGTCATAACCAGCACTCTGTTGAACTGGCTGAAATCAACGAATGGGTCTGCAAGATTGATGGCGTCCTGCCCGGTCTTAAAAAACTCATAGCTGGCGCCGGCGTAGCCCAGGCTATGCCACCCATCTGCGGGGCCACCGGAAGTGGTGGAGAAAGTGAAGTTGGTCTGGTTGAAAGTTGCACGATTATAGAAAGTGTTGGTCTCGCTGGTCAGCAGCGTCACCCAGCCGGAGGCGTTAGGCATACGAGTCGTCGCAACATCGCTGTACTTAACGCAGATCACGAGCAACCGCTGGTTGGTTCCAATGTGACTGACAGATTCGGCTTTAGTGCTCTGGACGGCCAGGAGTACGGCCGCGCAGGTGGTAAGGAATAGAAACATATTGAGGATGAGTTTGTGCATGGCATTTTTCCGCGCGTTTGAGGACATAGCTTTTCTCCTTCCGAATGGCTTGGGGTGGGCTTTTGCAGGAAAGTGCCAGAGACCGTGAAAGCCAACCCCAGGTTTGAGGTCCGGTTAGATCGGTGCTCTTGCCTAAGGGAACAGTGAATTAAAAATTTGTTCGCGAGGGCTTGAGCGTCAAGTTTCTCGAGTTAAGAAACTGCATAAAGCTGAGAAGGCGAGGCTCTCCATCAGCAGTAAGGGTTACAGTTCGCCGCCACGATAATTCAACCGTCCAGGTAAGTCAAAGTTTTCAGGCTGATGCAGTTTAGAGTTCAAACGTTCATGACTCATCATTCTCTGTGCGTCCTTAGTGTTCTCTGTGTCTCTGTGGTGAAATCTTCTCCGGTAAATTCACCACAGAGACACGGAGCTCACAGAGATGGCACAGAGACTAAGATAATATCGAAAAGCCCCCGGCCGAAAATCAGTCAGCACTCTATCCACCGAGAACGTGACCCAGGGCAGGTTGAAGGTCCGAATATTGAAACTGATAACCGGCCGCCTGGAGTCTCGATGGTTCTACCTTCTGGCTCGATAGCAACAACGCATCGGCCATTTCCCCAAACAACAGACGCAGACCGAAAGCCGGAATCGGAAACAGCGTTGGTCGCGAAAGCGCTTTGCCGAGTGTCTTCGTGAATTCAGAATTTGTTACCGGATTCGGCGCCACGAAATTTACCGGACCCCTTAGCACTTCATTCGTTAGCGCAAACTTGATCCCGCCGACAACATCATCCAGTGCAATCCAACTCATCCACTGTTTCCCGCTGCCGATCCTGCCACCGATGCCCATGCGAAAGGGCGGCAGCATCTTTGCCAGCGCGCCGCCGTTCGCGTCGAGAATAATTCCAAAGCGAGTGTTGACTACTCGAATTCCCTTCTTTGTTGCCAGGGCAGTTCCTTCTTCCCATTCA
>Ga0070697_100000072_pt1 | contig 80922 bp, 63 predicted proteins | sample KBSK1501metaG_FD_65475 | JGI IMG/M metagenome (GOLD analysis project Ga0070697, IMG submission 65475) | Corn, switchgrass and miscanthus rhizosphere microbial communities from Kellogg Biological Station, Michigan, USA - KBS K1-50-1 metaG | ecosystem: Host-associated > Plants > Roots >...
CGGTCGCCCTCGTCTCGGCGTTCGCGGGTTTGGCCGCGGCGGGTCTTTCCCTCGCCATCGCGCTGATGATGGGTGAGCCGCTACCGACCATCACTCCCGGCCGGGCCCTGACCACGGCGATCCCGGTCGAGCTCTTGCTCGTCCCGCTGGGCATCGCCGTCGCGTGGATGGAAGCCGGCCGGTTCCGCGTCCTGCACCGAGCGCACTAGCAGCTATCCTCGAAGCGCCATGAGCAAGGCGCGCGTGGAGGCGTTTAGCGACGGCGTGTTCGCGGTAGCGGCCACCCTGTTGATCTTCAATATCCAGGTCGACAAGAGCGCAGCGGGTGGTCTGCTCGCCGCGTTGCTGGCGGCCTGGCCGAAGTATGCCGCCTACGTCGCGAGCTTTCTCACCATCGGGGTGATGTGGATGAATCACCACGGCCTGTTCGAGCGCATCGCCCGCCTGGATCGCGCTCTATTGTTTCTAAATTTGCTCCTGCTGATGGCGATCGTCTTTCTTCCCTTCTCCACCGCGCAGCTCGGCAGCAATATCCTGGTACCGCGTGACGCCAACACGGCCGCGAGTCTTTACGCGCTGAACGCATTCGTGATCGCGGTCTGTTTCAGCGCCGTCTGGATCTACGTGCTGATACACCCTGATTCGCTGGCGCCAGACGTCGACCGACACGCGGCGCTGCGAGCCTGGCCCCGCTTCTCCGTCGGCACGGTCGTCTACCTGGCCTGCGTGCCGCTCGCTCAGTTCAGCCCGATCGCGGTCGTGATCGCCTGCGCGGCTCTCGCCGTCTACTACGTATTCGAGCGGCTGCCCGATATCACGCGCCAGCCAGCTCCGGGTGCGCGCCGTTAGGCTGGTCGTGCCGCCGGGATAATGCGCTTCACGAATGCGAGAGCCTTGTCGGCGACCTCGCGCCAGCCGTTGTCGATGACGAGCGCGTGGCCGCGGTTGGGCATCTCGACGATCTTGGTCACGCCTTCGTTGTGCTTCTGATTCGTGTAGGCATTCGCGATCGCCCGTGGGGTGCTGCTACAGGCTCTTGGCCGGTCGGTACTCGATGATGACGATGCCCGAACTGAGCCGCTTGGTCTCGGCCAGGTCGAGGATTCTCTTGTCGTTGCCCTCAGCGAAGAGGCGCTTGCCCTTCCCGAGAATGACCGGGTGCACCATGAACCGGTACAGATCGATCAGGTTCTCCCGCATCAGCGCGTTGAAGAGCTGCGCGCTGCCCGAGAGTAGAAGGTCATGGCCAGGCTCCCTCTTGAGCCTGCGCACCTCCGCCGCCAGATCCCCTTTCACCAACTGCGAGCCCGTCCACTCGACGTTGTCCAGCGTCGAGGAGACGACGTACTTGGTCATGCTGTTCATTTTTTCGCCGAACCTTTCGTAGGTGTTGCGTCCGAGGAGCAACGCGTCGCTTGCCTGCAGCTCGGTCCACTTGAACTGTCCTGCCTCGTCGTTGAAGAACGGACCAGACCACCGACCGGGCTCTTCGAAAACGCCATCGAGCGACAGGTACTCCGTTGCGACCAGCCTCATGTCTTCCTCCCATGTGGGTCGAGCTTGCCTATCAGTAAGTCGAGCGGGCCGGGATCAAATCGACAGCCGGAAGACCCGCCTTCGCCGCGCGGTATTTGGAACTGGGTTGGGGCGCCTTTTCCACTCAGAGCTGTGGACGTTTCACATCTCGGCTCGCATCGTTAACAGCATCAAGCGCTGCCTCGAACTCGGGACGTGATACTCCTCTGCCCAGGACCGAAAAGCAAGCTGGTCACAACCAGTCGGTGGCAGGCGATCCATCGGAAAAAGTCCCCAGCTAGGACTGGAGACGGCTGGCGATGGTTCGGTGCATGGGGCTGAGGGGCTGGACCTCCCTGTCGCTTCTGGTGGTCCCACCAGTCCCCACCGGCCGGCACTTTGAGTGACAGCCTTCGAGCACTTGCACATCCGGCTGGAGGTGCCTGGCTGGTCGTGCTGGGCCGGGAACCCCCGGACGGACCGGAGCCGGGCGCGTTGCCCGGCCCCGTCCTGCGTTGGGCGTTATCGACGCCTCCGACCAGACCTCAGGGCCGCGCTTGCACCGCTAATGCCAGGTCGGTGACGTAGTTCATCGCGATGGGACTGCCGAATCCAGTCGTGAGGTCCCATCCGCCGGTCGTCGGGAAGCCAGAAATACTGGTGCCGGCTTGCATGTTGTCGGCCACGGTCACACCGTTGAAAGTCTGGGACACGATGTCGGTGAAGTCCCCCGAGGGGAGCGTGTACAGCAGCGGGTTGAGATAGCCGACTGGCTCGCCTGCTTTCTCGCTTGCGAGAGCGGTCAGAGCGGCCAGTTGCGGCGAAGAGGCGCTCGTGCCACCGATGATGTGCCACCCTTTCCGGACACCCGGGAAGCTCGTGAAGACATCGACGCCGCCGTTGACCGCCGCGTTCCACGACAGGTCCGGAATCCCTCGACGTCCTGCCAGCACGCTCGAGCTGATGCCTGACTGGAATTTTGGCGTCGAGAAGATCGCACTCCGCCCACCGCCGGTGGCGGCCGGAAGGTAACCCTCATTCCAGACGGCCTCCGTCCTGCTGCCAGGCGTGGTGGTGAAGTCGAGCACGTTGGTGGTCGTCGGATGCCACGTCCAGCCGAACTGGAGCCAGGTGCCGCCGGCCGAGGTCACCAGCGGGTCGGAGGACGGCCAGGTCACCGTTGGGAAGGGAACAAGCTTCGACCCCAGGGGGTCGATGACATTTGCCGTCCCGCTGTCGCCCGAGGAACCAAAGACGGTCACCTTGTGGGCGACCGCGTCCTGATACACCTGCTCGAACTTGGCGAGCTGGGGGAAGATCGAGCTGCCCTGGAAAGACTGCTCGGTCACGGCGAAGCTCTGGGACATCACCGAACCCGGGAAGTTCTGGATCGCGAACTCTTCACCGGCGAACATGCTCGGGAACCCCTGGACGCCCTCGGTCTCCCACGGATTTGCCTCGACCAGGACGATGCGCGCGTCCGGTGCGATTGCATGCGCCCACTGGGTATCGAGGCTGGTCTCTTCGGCCCAGCCGACTTCGGTGCCGAAGAACGCGCTGGGATTGAAGGTCGGGGCGCCGTTCGGATGCTCAATCTGAATCGTCGTATGCGGGAGTCCGAAGGTCTTACTGAAGAAGTCGAGGTCCTGCTGAACCGTGGGGCTACCGAAGCTGTCGACGATCACGATGGTCTGGCCCTTTCCGGTCAAACCCGCGGCATGAACCGCGTCAACCCCATAGGCCGCATAGATGTCCGCCGGCGTGTAGCAATGGAAGGAGGCGGACATGTGTACCGGTGCTGGTGACGTGCAGGCCGGAGTGGTCGTAACGGTACCGGCCGGGTCGTCGGGAGCGACCTGAACGAGCGGCACCAGCATCGGGCCGGTTGCCGCCGGTGCGGCGGGTACTCCCACGAGCGCCGCTCCGAGGCCCGTGGCGCTCATCGCCACCAGGGCGACTTTGCGCACGGCGGAATGGACGAGAGATTGAATCATGCTCCCTCCTTGAAATGTCTACGCCGCCCCCGTGGCCTCACCGTAGCAAGTGCTGCGCCCGCTGTCAAGGAACCGTAAATCGAAGTCAACAGACAGACTGAGTGCGCCAGAAACGGTCTGAAGGAGCGCTTGTAGCGTGCGCGCTCCGATCTCGCTCCAGCCACCTGCGGGGGAAGCGAGTTTGTGCTTATATCAGGACCATCACAATATGACTCAGTCAGGCTCGCGTGAGATTCTCCGGTGCCAGGCAGGCCATGCCCGGGAGCAACGGAATTCGGACGGCTCATCACCAGTAGTCTGTCCACGCTGCGGAGCTCCTGTACTCGCGGATTCGCCGAGCGCCGAACTCGAGGACGAACAGGACTACGAGGGCTACGGGCCCCACTGACCCCGTGTGTCAGCGACTACACTAGCCAGAACGGCCAGACGCAGCGCGACGCACATGTGGCCAATCAGGCGCAGCCGTCGTCGAATCCTGGCAGCACGCCATTCCAGCGGCCGTCCGGAAGGTGTAAGCCACAAAAAAGGCGGGCCGGGCGTTTGTGCCTGGCCTTTCTTTATGCGCCGGACTTCAACCAATGTCGATCCGGCCGGAAACCCCTCGCATAAAGGAAGAAGAAACCAGTGACGGCCCAACACAAGGAGGACCATCAAATGAATCCCAGCGTCAGGGGACGGTAGCTCCGATCGGCTTAAGCCCGGTCGGCGTCCCGGTCGCCCCAGGAGACCGCCCGGTCGCCCCAGGAAACTGCGACGAGGTTGCCCGTGGACGCGGCAGTGGGGTTGGACTTCGCTTGGGAGAGGGCGGCCAGCCCGGCAAGGAGCAACCCGACGGTCAACGCGATGACGACGGCCCTGACCACGGGCGCCGGCAACCGTTCGATGTGACGTGTCGCTAACCGTTCGTTCATGGCAGTGACGCGAGCGTAACAGCTCTGTATTACGCGGCCTATGACGACTGGCAAATCTGTCAAATCTGTCCGGCTCGGCAGCTAACCTGAAGCGCAGTGAGCCGAAAGGGAATCGCTTTCGCCGCGCGGTGACTGGCGGGCGCCCAGCGACACGACGGCGAGCGTTGCACTCGTCCCGCTGATTCCCTGTCGCATCTCGTTAACTCAGGGCACCGACAGGGTCGTCGACCTGGTCGCTCTGGCGCCACCGATGTCATAGATCGTCACGATGATGGAGTACTTCCCAGCCGCGGCGTAACCGTGCGTGCCGGCAAACGCGAAGACACCAGATTGGCTGGTCGTCGAGAGATTGGCTACGGAAGTTGTGTTATCGCCCCAGTTGATGGCCCCGTTGTACTGTGACAGGTTCCCGGTCGGATCGGCGTCGGTGAAACTCCCGCCTACTCCGGAGATGCCGGCGGCGTAGCGGGCGGTGATGTAGGTGATGGTGAGGGGCGCGTCGGTTGGAGTGGGCGTCGGAGTGGGTGTCGGCGTCGGGGTGGGCGTAGGGGTTGGGGTTGGGGTTGGGCTACGCGTAGATGTCGCAGTGGCCGTTGTGCTGGCTGTCGGGGCTGCTGATGGGGTGGGGCTAGCCGAGGCGCTCGGGCTCGAGCTGGAAGCACTTGACGGCGTGGCGCTCGCCGACGGACCGGCCGTTGGCGAAGGTGTCGCCATGGCCGTGGGCGGCGCGGCACTTGGCACCGGGACCGGATTCCCACTGTTGAAGGAGAAGTCCCCTGGCCCGTTAAGAGCATCGCGGTAGGCGTCGGCGTAGATCTGGCCCGACAGTGGAGCCATGCCCAGCGATTGCAGCGGATCCTGGCTGTAATCCGCGAGATACAGCCCGTCGACGCTCGTGGCAAGGACGTGCAGCGACGGAATTGCCGAGGCGACCAGGGCCGCGAGCCAGAAGAGAAAGATGACGATGGCAGCCAGGCCGAGCTGCCGGAGCCGCGCATGGAGCCTCATGCGACTCGCTCCAAACGTTCGAAGCCAACGCTCGGCGGACTCGGACTGGGCGCGGCTTTCCCCATGAGGAGGACACGCACCTCGGAAGCGCGCTTCACCAACGCCTCGACCGAGGCGGGCTCGAACTGGGTGCCCGTCCCATTCTGAAGCTCGGCCAATGCCTCCTCGAAAGTCAGACCCTTGTGGTATGGACGATCTGAGGTCATGGCGTCGAGCGCGTCGGCCACGCTCAGAATCCGGATATATGCAGGAATGGCGTCGCCCTTGAGGCCTTCCGGAAAGCCGGTCCCGTCCCACCGCTCGTGGTGATGGAGGACGCCAACCAGGCTGGGCTTCAGGAAGCGCAGCCCAGAAAGCATCTTGTAGCCCATCAATGGGTGCTGCCGCATCGCGTCCCATTCCTCATCGGTCAGGGAGCCGGTCTTGCGGAGGACGCGATCCTCGATGCCGATTTTGCCGATGTCGTGCAGGAGAGCCGCCTGCCGAAGCGTCTTTCGGCTTTCCTCGTCGAACCCCATGGCCTGGGCGATCTCGAGGCTGATGGCGGCGACGCGCGTAGAGTGGCCAAACGTGGAAGGGTCGCGGGCGTCGATCACCCGAGCAAGTGACTCGATGCTGGCAAAGTAGCTCTCTTGCAGCTCCGTCGTCTTCTGCTCCAGGCTGGCCGCCATCGCGTTAAAGGACTCTGCCAGAAAGCCGATCTCGTCGTTCGTCTCGATGGGCGCCCGATGGCCGAGGTCGCCCATGGAGACTGCCACAGTGGATCGGACCAGGTGCTCCACAGGACGCGTAATGCGCCGTGCCACCAGGGTGCCGAAAACCAGGATCATGAGAGCAGCAGTCGCAAAAACGAGAACCATCAGCCACCGAATCTCGGCCACGGATGCCTCGACCGGATCTGATGCCAGCGCCACAGCGAGATACCCAATCGCACTGTTGCGGAGCCGCCAGTTGCCGACCAGGAACTCATATGGATGGTGGTCGATCGTCAGGCTGGTCCGGACCGGGCGCTGCCCCACCTGGGTGAGTGTGCTCTGCGTCAGCGATGGCACTCCGTTCAGCGAAGACAGGAGCATGTGACCCGACGGGTCATAAAAGACGAGGTCGCTGGCGCGCGAGTCCCGGATGCTGTCGCGAATCTCGATGAGCGATTCGCCGAGCAGCACCGCCCCGACGACCTTAACGTTCTGCGGGTTAGCGGCGGACTGGGCCAATCCGTCAGACCGGACCGGGCCAATCCAGTAGAGCATGGTTTCGGCCGACTCCTTGAGCGGGAAGACATATTTGTCGCCCTGGGCGTCGGTCCGGCTGGCGAGGACGTCGCGAACCCTTGGGAGGTCATCGAGAGGCTGGAGTTGCCTGGCACATCCAGCGTCCGCGTTACAGGCACGGGCCAGGTAACGTTCGATGGCGTCGTCGCTTGGTGTCAGGGTGAGCACCTCCTTACCCGTTTTGTCCAGGACCCGGAAGGTGAGCTGAGCCGGCCACGCGTTAGCCTGGATTGGCTGGAGGAGCCGGGTCAGGGAGGCCGTGTCATCTTCGGCGAGCGCAGCGGCGACGCCTTGCGTGTCGGTGGCGGCGCGCAGCTGAGCCAGGCGTTCCGCCTCCAGCACCGCCAACTTATCGTTGCTCAGAAGGGAGGCTCGCAACAGGCTTCCCTCGAAGGCCGAGACTGTCGCGGTCGTGGCCCGCGAGGTGATGACCGCCGTGCCGACCATGCCGACGAAGGCGAGGAGCACAAAGAAAGGGACAACGATCTTCTGCCGAATGCTTGATCGCCGGCGTCGGGCTTGCGCCATGGCGGTTACCATCGTCGCGCCCTTCCGTTACGGAACTCATTCCCTTGAACTCAATTTCCCTCCTGTGCTTGATCCACCACTCAAGAGCGTCGCCTCTCGGGTGGGATCAGCCTGGAGGCAATCGGGACCGTCGGCAGTGGCGCCGGGCGTCGGCCGTTGCGGAGGGCTGAAGTCTCGAGGCCAAAACCCTGGTCGGAGCGAGAACGCCGTCGGCCACCGGCGGTGCGCTCGCGAATCCCACCGTCAGCGGAACGGCGCTCGGAGCGGCTACGCCCTGCCGTCCCGGTCCCGGTGGCCCCAGGAAACCGCGACGGGGCCGATCCAGGACGGCGCGATGGGATTGAGCTTTCCCTGCCGCATGCCGGCCAGCCCGGCCAGCAGCAAGCTGAGGGTCACCAGGAGTGTAACCCCCTGTACTGCCCGGCCCAAAATGGGCCGGTGCGACTTGATGGTGTCCGGCCCTCGCGGAGCTAACTGCACGCGAGCCCGCCAGAACGGCCGTTTGTGCAGGTTTTTGGAGAAGGACTGCGACGCACTCGCAGTGTTGCTGAAAGCCCGAGTGCCTGCGCTAAAGCTGGGACTGATTTCGCTCGTCGCCGGTGTGCTCGCCATGGGCACTCCGCTAGCCGCCGTTGCGGCCGTCTCGGGAGGCGTGAAAATCACGCTGACCTGCGGGACCTTACACACCGGGTCAGGGACGTTCATGGTCACCGCGAATGGGACCGGCTCGGTCGTCACCGCTCCATGCGGCGGCTCTGCAACTGCGACCAACCCCGCGTGGACGGCCGGGACCACTGCTTCCATCAGTCCGGTGGCGCAACCGGTGGGCACCCTGCTTGTATTTCCAATTACCAGCAGAGTGTCGCTCACGGCTGGCGTGGTCAACGTTTCTATGTCGGTGACCCCGATCCCCTCGGGCGGCGTGAAAATCACGCTGGCCTGCAAGCCTGGGGCTACCGGGTCAGGAACGTTCAAGGTTACCGCGAACGAGAGCAGCTCCACAGTGACCGTACCGTGCGGCGGGTCCGCGACCGTGGCCAACCCATCGTGGACGGCGTGGAGCATGGCCTCGATCAATGCGACAGCGGTACCGAAGCGGACGTACCTTGCGGGTTACTCGGGTGTGCCTCTGCTTCTGACTACTGGCGTGGCCGGCGTCTCGATGTCAATAGTGCCATGCTCGGCCGGGATGGCTGTGCGAGCATTTGCCTCGGCATGCCCCGCGCCGGACGTGGGCTCGCTGCTCCTGCTACTCCTGGCAGGATACGCTGTCGTCGGCGTCCTGGCCTTACTCTTGGTGCTCGTCGTCCTTGTTCCGTTCGAGTTCTGGATCATCCGGGGCTGGATCCGCTTTTTCTCTCGGAAACAGGATCCCCGCGAGGTCATCGAAGACCTGTCCGCGCGGCCCGGCCTTGGATGGTGGGTTCGGCAGTACGTGGGGTGGGTTCGACTGAAGCACAAGCTCTTCAAGGTCTCCCTTCCTCCTGGCTTTGACGACGACAAGGCGGGCTGACGCCGACCATAACCAGACGCTGTGGTCCTTAGCCGGTCGCGGCACTTCCGTGTCGACTGCTGCGATTTCGGGATATACCGCGACCCCGGGGCCGTCTGTTGGGTGGTGACACTATGGTGCCTGCATAGGCAGGAAACTTAGGGCCTCGGCGGCTACCAGACGTGGTGGCGGAGCGGGCGAGATTCGAACCCGCGAACCGAGTTGCCCCGGTTACGGCATTTCCAGTGCGGACTCCCGAAACCGAGTCATTTTGATGCGTGTGTGCCAACTCCAATTCGACTTGAACTCGACTACCACTCCTGTTGAATTCTTCTTTAACGGAACGATGTTTCTGGAAATGCCGTAGCCTCCGGCCGGGAAATGCGGCGACCTCCCACTCGTGCCACAGGGGCCGGACGACTTCGATTCCACGTAACCGAGCCGCCTTATCGGATGCTCGTGGAGCCGACCACCCCCGCCTTAGAAGACGCCCATCAGGTCGACCGCCAGCACGACCGCCCACTGGTCGTCCGTCATCTGTGCTGCATCGCGTCGCGGTTGATGCCGGCGTTGTTGAGCGGGATGTCGAGGTGACCTCCCGGCTCATACGTCAGATGACGGCGTGGCACCCTGCGACCGCTGTAACGTCGAGCTTCGCGGCGCCGGACCCGCCACTGCACTCCGACGTAACCGCTTGCAGTGCTGGAGAACTATGTCCGCGCAGACCATCGCCGCACGGGAGGTCAGGCCGCCAGGCTAGATTCGGTGGCGAGGAACGCGGCCATCTCGGCGGCGGGGACCGGCTTGCTGAAATAGAAGCCCTGGCCGAGGTCGCACTGGAGTTTTTTGAGCTCGTCGAGCTGCCCTAACCGCTCGATGCCTTCGGCCACCACCTCCAGGTGAAGCGTCTGCCCCATGCGCATGATGGTGGCGACCAGGGGCTCACCCTCGGCGCTGTCGAGCGCGCTTACGAACGAGCGGTCGATCTTGAGGCTGTCGACTGGGAACTGGCGGAGGTAACTCAGCGACGAGTAGCCGGTACCGAAGTCATCGATCGCCAGGTGGATGCCCAGCGCCCGGAGAGCACCGAGAACCTCGAGCGTCGACTCGACGTCCTCCATCAGGACGCTCTCCGTGATCTCCAGCGTCAGCGTGCCGGGTGCCATTCCCGAATCCGTGAGCGCCTGGCGTACGACCTCCGTCAGCTTCGGGTCGCGCAGCTGCCGGCCCGAGAGGTTCACGCTCAGGCCCAGGTTCGGGTTGCGCTCCTGCCAGATGTGGACTTGCTGGCAGGCTTCCCGCAAGACCCAGCGGCCGATCGGGACGATCGCGCCAGTCTTTTCTGCCAGCGGGATGAAGGTCGTCGGGGGGACCACGTCCCGGTGCGGGTGCCGCCAGCGCAGGAGCGCCTCCACTCCAACAGGGCGCCCGGTGCTCAGCGACACGAGCGGCTGATAGACGAGGAAGAACTCCTTCCGGTCGAGCGCACGCTGCAGCTCCCCCTCCAGCTCGAGTTGGGTGACGACGGCATCGTGCATGGTGGGATTGAAGAGCTGGTAACGAGCCTTGCCCGCGGCCTTCGCCATATACATGGCGATGTCGGCGTTCCGGAGGAGCGCGTCGGCATCCTCGGGCCCGCTCAGGAGCGCGATCCCAATGCTGGCCGACGTGAAGACCTCCTTGTTCCTGAGCATGAAGGGCGCCTGGAGGGCGTCGATGATACGCTCCGCCACGCCAACCGCCGCAGTCGCGGCCGCCTCGGTATCTTCAAGGAGGATGGCGAACTCATCGCCTCCCAGCCGCGCCATGGTGTCGCCGCCGCGCACGTACGGCCCTAGGCGGGTCGCCACCGCGGCCAGGAGTTCGTCCCCGATCCCGTGGCCCAGGCTGTCGTTGACCGTCTTGAAGCCGTCAAGGTCGAAGAAGAGCAGGGCAGGTTTCTCCTTACGCCGGGAAGCCCGGGCGACGGTCTGCCGCAGGCGGTCTTTGAACAGGGCCCGGTTGGCGATCCCGGTGAGCGAGTCGTGAAAGGCCTGATGCGCGAGCTGCTCCTCCAGCGCTTTGCGGTCGGTGACATCGCGGCTGTTGATGACCAGCCCGCGGACTGCGGGCTCCTGGAGGAGGTTGGCGATCGTCATCTCGCAGGAGCGCCAGCTGCCGTCCTGATGGCGCCATCGCGCTTCGACCTGGGCGGTAGCGCCTGGCTGCTTCTCCATCTTGTCGAGGAGGGCCAGCAGCTGCCCCCGATCATCCGGATGGAGGAGATCGCCAATGCTGGAGCCGGCCAGAGCTTCGGGCGGGTAGGCGAACATATGCTGCACCGCCGGACTCTGGTACTGGAGCCGCCGGTCCGCGCCCGCGATGATGATCGCGTCGGCGGAGTTCTGGACCAGCGATCGGAACCGCTGCTCGCTGTCCTTGAACGCCGCGGTGCGCTCCTGGACCCTGACCTCCAGGGTGCGGGTCAGGGAGATGTTTTCCATCAGGGTCAAGAACTGCCGCGCCAGGATCAGGACCATCACCAGCATGCCGGTCCAGATCAAGAACGGATCGAGCGAGCCGGTGCGAACCACGCGGATGGCGGCGAATACGATGGTCGCCCCAACCACGGTGTAGGGCAGGATCACCTCCATTCGGCCGGACGACGCGGCGGCGGTCGACTCGTGGCTTTCGTCGCCACCCTCACGGAGGGCGGCCAGCCCGATCAATAGGAATCCAATGATCCAGCCGGCGTCGACCAGGCGCGTCGAGCTGTAGCTGGCGCTCAGCTGAAGATAGGTAAAGAGGCTGTCGGAGACGGTGTTCGCCAGGATGCCCAGCCCGAGCAGCGCCAGCGGTATTCGAGAGCGCGCCTGCGCGCGAGGGAGAAAGAAGAGCACGATGGAGCCGGTGACGACGTCGGCCAGCGGATAGGCCAGCCCGATCACCTTCTCGGGCACGCTGCCGGCGGCACCGCTATACGCCGTTCCCAAGGCGGTGGCCCAGCTGACGAAGAGGAGCGCACATGCAGTGATCGTCCCATCCAAAAGGGTGCGCACTTGCGACACGCTGGCAACCGAGAGCGAGGAGATCAGGACCACGCCGGCGATAGCGAACGGCACGTCGAGGAGGAACCCCGCGTCGGCGAAGGACGGGAACGGCACGTCGTGCCGGAGGATGATCTCGTACCACCACCAGATGACACTGCCCATGCCCCACGAGAAGTTGGAGGCCCCCAGGAGCGCCCATCCCATTCGCCGCCGGCCCTGCCGGCGGGCGGCCGTCCTCCAGCAGACGATCGCGGCCGCGACCGGGACCAGGATGGAGATGCTATCGTCGGCGAACTTCGCCACGTGCAGACCGCCCCACTGGAGGCCGATCCAGAGCACCATCCCGAGGGCGATCAGGGCTGCTGCCGAGCTGGCGAGCGCGAAAGTGTGCCGACGGGCGGCCCGAAGCAGGAGGTTCATACGGCCGTCTTCAAGCGCGACGAGCCAATCAATGCGGCATTGCGGAATACGGGGTCATGTACAGGACCGTCACCGGGCCGTGACTACGGTGGACACCGGCTGAAATCCACGGTGACCCAGCACTCAACCGGCTCGTTGCCCGGCCGCCTATGCGGATCACGAGTTGCCCGGGCGGGGCTTCGTCCCAAGAGAATGGGGCGCTGAAAGGATCCGGCACGAAAGAGCAGTGCTGCCCAACTTCGGGCAAGCGAAACGCTCCGCCAAACCATGAACTTTCACGTCCCATGCTTGGCGGCTACGCCCGTTTGTACATGTTTCGCAGTTATCTGCCCGCAGATGATCACGCTGTGGGTCGGCTGAGGGTTATTGCAGCGGGAAGGGCAGCTGCCACCAGTCGGGCAGATCGTCGATGATGATCGTGGTTACCCACTTGACCCACCAGTAACCGCGACGGTCTGGCGCAACCAGCCGCGCCGGGAAGCCGTGACCAGGATCGAGCGGCGCTCCACCTAGCCTTGTAGCGACCAACAGGCGACCTGCCTCCTCGATGGCAAAGCGGCGATCGTACCCGGTGAACGACCTAACATGAAGACTCCCTTCAAGAGTCCCGGGCGGCAACAATCGGCTCAGCCAGACGCCCGACCAGTCCTGGGTGGAATAGAAACCGCCAGTGCAATCGAGCGTCGCCCGCACCCGGTCGTCGAATCCGAGCAGCTCGGCATAGGTCCATTGCCGCATCGTCGCTCCGACCTGCACCGTCAACCGCCAGGTCGCCGGATCGAGGGACGGCACCGTGTCGAACAGCCACTGCGTCACCGGCAGCTGCGCGGGTTGGAAGGAGCCATACGCATAGGAGCCGGTCAAGCGCCGCCGCGAGCCGGGGAGGCGTAGGAGCCGCACCGCGACTTCGCCCGTGCCGTAGGCGAGGCCGGCCGTCGCCGCCAGGGCGCCCGCGCGGAGCAGGCTCCGTCGCGAGAGATCCACGGTGCGCAGCGGGATGCGGCGCGCGATGACGTGCCAGGCGGCGAATGGGATGGCGACCAGCGCAGCGCCGACATGGACCTCCATGGCGCTGAACGGCCCGACGGCCACCAGCAGACCGGTGGAGTGAAGAATTCCGGCCAGCACGGACGCGGCTACCAGCAACGTGAACACCAGCGAGGCCCACCAGCCCGGACGCCGGCGCCGGATGCCACGCGCGGCGATCACCGTCTTCCAGGGAGTGAGCGCGATGATCGCGTAGCCGCTGACGGCATGGACAATCAGCGACGCGCGTGACGGTGCCGTGCTGTAAAAGAACGCGACCCATCCGGTAGTAAACGCCAGGCCCAACAGGACGAAGAGCGCCAGGTTCGTCCAGCGCTTCATGACCGGTCCGCGGCGTTCACGGTCTCGAGCAACGTGGGCAGCGGCATCGCTTCGAGCGACAACAGGCGCAGGTCGGCTTCACTGAGATCCAGGTCAGCGGTCAGCGGATTGGGCACGGCGACGCAGAAGAGCCCGGCCGCCTTTGCGGCGTGAATGCCATTGCTCGAGTCCTCGAGCGCGATCGCCTCGGCCGGCTGAACCTCGAGCCGCTGGAGGGCCGTCCGGTAGAGGTCGGGATCCGGCTTGGTTCGCTTGACGTCTTCTCGACAGACGATGGCATCGAAGTGGCGGCCAATGCCGAACCGATCGAGATGCTCCATTACCCACTTGCGCGTAGAGCTGGACGCCACCGCGGTCTTGAGTCCGAGCTTGCGCGCAACCGACAGGTACTCGGCGACCCCGGGCAACAGCTGCTGCATGGCGGTGGCCTCCTGGTAGTAGAGGCGCTCGAGCGTTCTAAGCACTCGCGGGTCGATCTGCTCGCCGGTCCGCACCCCAAGCTCGCGGGCGGGATCGAATGCAGCCGAGGATGTGCCGACGGTGGTTAGCCACTTGTCGAGCGGCAGATCCTGGCCGCGCTCCCGGTAGATCCGCTGCCATACCCGAAAGATCGGGATTTCAGTGTCGACGATGAGGCCGTCGAAGTCGAAGACCAGCGCCCTGATCACGGCTGCCCTAAAGGTTCCGCTGGAAGAACTCGAGGATGCGCCGCTCCATGTTGACGCGATCCCGCTCGGAGCGTGGCATATGACGCTCGTTCGGGTAGAGCAAGGTGTCGAACGGCTTGCCAGCGTCGATCAACGCCTGCATCAAGCGCGCCGTATGCCGGAAGTGGACGTTTTCATCGATCATGCCGTGGATCACGAGCAGCTTGCCCCGCAGCTGGTCCACGTAGGTCAGCGGCGAGCCGCGGCGGTAGCCTTCCGGATTGTCCGCGGGCGTTCTCATGTACTTTTCGGTGTACGCAGTGTCGTAGCCCTCGTAGAACGTGACCGGGGCGCCGGCCACGCCGGCCTTGAAGACGTCTGGCGCGGTGAGCAACGCGAGCAGTGTCATGTACCCGCCATAGCTCCAGCCGTAGATGCCGACCCGCGAGCTATCGGCAAAACCCAGGGTGCCAAGCCAGCGCACCCCTTCGACCTGGTCGCGGACTTCGACCGTGCCCATGCTGCGCGCGATCGGCGCTTCAAACGCGAGTCCGCGCCGCGCCGAGCCGCGGTTATCCACCTTGAGTACGACGAAGCCGTGCTGGGCCAGCAGCTGGGCCCGCAGGTCAACGGTTTGAGCCCAGCTGTCGTTGACCATCTGCGGTCCGGGACCGCCGTAGACCGAGACGATCACCGGAGCCATGCCGGAGTCCGCCGGCCGGTAGACGGCCGCATAAAGCTCGGCGGCATCACTGGTTCGAAATCGGTGCAGCTCCGGTGCGGTCAGATCCAGGTCGACCGGGGTCGCCTCATGGATGATGTGCCGTGGCGTCCCACTCATGCTCCGCACGGTGATGCTGGGCGGATGTTCCCGGCTGTCCCAGACGTCGACGAAGCTCGAGAAGTCCGGCGGGACCGCGACGCCGTGCATCCCCGGCTCTGACGTCAGCTGCTCCGGATCCCCCGAGTCCAGCGACACACGGAAAAGGTGGCGCTCGAGCGGGCTTGTCTGCCAGCCGACGAAGTACAGCCAGCGGCCCTCCTCGTCCAGCGCGACGGTCGCTTCGGCCGGCCAGTCGCCCCCGGTCAGCTGACGGATCAGTCGCCCATCGGGCGCATATAGATATAGGTGTCGAAAGCCGCTCCGCTCGGACGACCAGGTGAAGTCACCGGTCGATTCGAGGACACGAAGGTCGTTGTGCAGATTGATCCACGGGTCCAAGGTCTCGACCAGGATCGCGCGGCCGCCCCCCACCCTGCCCTCCCCCAGAGGTGGAGGGACAAATGCGGTCCCACTGCCAACGTCGTACGCCCGGAGCTCGAGACGGCGCCAATCGCGAGACAGCCACTCCACTAACAGGCGACCATCCGGATGCCAGTCGACCCTTGCGAGATAGCCCTCTTCGCTGGGGAGGTCCATGAAGGTCGTCTTGCCGGACGCAACCGACACCACGCCCAGCTTGACCCGGGCGTTCTCGGCACCGGCAAAGGGATAACGATGCTCCTCGATCTGTAGCGCCGCCTTGCCCTGGTGGACGATCGGAAACACGGGAATGTGCGACTCGTCGACCTGCTCGAAGGCGACCAGGTCGCCACGCGGCGAGGGCCAGTAGCCGCTCAATCGGTCGAGTTCCTCCTGGGCAACGAATTCGGCCAGCCCATTGGTGGCGCCCGGCGGGTGTGCTGTGAGCCGTCGCTCGCCGGCCTCATCGATGGTCCAGACCTCGCCTTCGCGAACGAAGAACACCTTACCGCCGTCATCGGTGATCTTCGGATCAATCACCCCACCGCCCGTCAGCCTCGTGAGGGTCCCCTCGGCCCACCGGTAGAGCTCGCCGCGCAGCGGCAGCAGCATGACGGTGGCTTTCTTGGCCCAGATGTAATCCGTGATCCCGGTCTCGCGCAGCCGAAGCCGCTCGCGACGAAGGATCTCGTCGCGCGAGATGTTCTCCTCGGTCACCGCCTCGCCCGGCGGCGATAGCCAGTGCTCTTGACCGCCGCTGACCAGGTCCAGCCGCCAGAGGTCACGGGCCAGGTCGCCGCGCTCGCTGAACAGGTAGGTGATGAATTTCGAGTCCGGCGAATACTGAATCTTGCCTGGGATCGCCATCCCCGGCCGCGGGAAACGGGCGACCAGTTCGGGCGTGAGCTGACTGCGTTGCGCGGTTTTCATGGCGCAAACCTGAGCTTAAACTGCGGAGATGTTGATCAAGGCGTGCTTGAACGGCAGCCGGCGCGCGCAGGAACACCAGGCACTGCCTCTCTCGGCAACGGCGCTCGCGAATGACGCGCTCGAGTGCCAGCGGGCCGGAGCCGGCGCCGTGCACATCCATCCTCGCGGCACGGGCGGCGACGAGACGCTCGAGGCCGACCCCTGCGCGGCGGCGATCGAGGCGATTCGCGACCTCTGTCCCGGCTTGGCAGTCGGCCTGACCACCGGGCTGTGGATCGCTGGCGATAGCGCCAGCCGTCTGAGGCTCGTCGACCGCTGGACCATCCTGCCGGACTTCTGCTCGGTGAACGTCTCCGAGGACGGCACCGACGAGCTCTGCAAATTGCTCCTCGCCAAAGGCATCGGGATCGAGGCTGGCCTCAGCTCCGTCGCGGACGCCCGCGCCCTGGTCGACAGCGGCTTCGTCGACCGCTGCCTGCGGGTCCTGGTCGAGGTCGAGCCGGGCGCCAACGATTCGATTCGAACCGCCGCCGTCATCGGCCGCGTGCTCGAAGGCAGTGGCATTCATCTTCCGCGGGTGCAACACGGCGTCGACGCGGCCGCCTGGGCGCTCCTCGAGGATGCCCTGGGCCATGGTTATGACGTCCGGATCGGCCTGGAGGATACCCTCCTGATGCCGGATGGAAGCCGAGCTCGTCGCAACGCCGACCTGGTGACCGCCGCGGCCGAAATCGCGTCGGCGGTCGCGCTACGGCAGTAATACCGATCCCAGGCGGACACGCTGTCACGATCCTGTAACTAAAGTCCTCGCCGCCGGCGCCCGACGACCCAGGGCGCAATCAATGCAGCCAAACAGCAGCCATAGTTCATGTGACCGACCGGCTGGGAACCTGGTTCGGCGGCAGCCGGGTGGTCGCCGCGTTGCTGGCGCTCGGACTGATCTCGCTCGGACTGATCTCGCTCGGTCTGCTCGCTTACTTCTCGGTCACCCTGAGCAGCGCCGCCGTCGAGCGTCAGGCGGAGGCACGGCTGTCGGCGGCGTCCACGATCAGCGCGACCTACGTCCAGGACAAGATGGAGGGACTGGAGAGCCTGGTCGGCCTTTTCGCGGAGCGACCCGAGCTGGTCCAGCAACTCAACGACGGCACGGCGGCCCACTACGAGCTATCGCCGGTCCAGGCGCAGCTGACCCAGCTCTGTGGCATCGAGCACGAGTTCGGCTACTGCTTTCTGGCCGACCCCAGCGGCAAGCTGATTGCCTCGAGCCCGATGGACGCAACCATCCTGGGCCAGGACTTCAGTTTTCGGGACTGGTACCGCGGCGCGACGTCGACCGGCCACGTCTACGTGTCAGAGGCCTACGTTTCCGCCTTCGCGGATCACCCCCGCGTCGTCGCCATCGCCGCACCGGTCCATCCAGTGGGCGCGGCGGATCCGCATCAGATCCTCGGCATCGTGGTCGCCACCGTTAGCCTCGACCAGATCGAAGCCTTCACGGACAGCTTCGCCCAGGCTCAGGGCGTGACCTTGACCGTTACCGACCCGCACGCCACCATCATCGCCAGGCCAGGGACGCCGTCGGGGACGTTGAGCTACGCGCGCTCCGACGTCAGGGTAGGGCGTGCCCTCAATGGCCAGACGGGCGTCATCAGCGACGCCGGCGGGTTATCCGCCTATGCCCCGGTCCAGCATCTCGGCTGGGCCGTCGTTGCTTCCGTCCCGCTGGCGACCGCGCTCAGCGGCGTGGACCAGCTGCGCTCCACGGTGATCGGGATCGGCGCCGGCCTCGCGCTCCTCTTCGTCGGCGGCGCGCTCATCATTTACCTGTCTCAGCGAGGTCGGCGCCGCATCGAGCGCCTCTTCGGCGTCTCGCTGGACATGCTGGTGGTGGCCGGCTTTGACGGCTACTTCAAGCAGGTGAACTCGGCATGGGAGCGGACGCTCGGGTGGAGCCAACGCGAACTATGCCGGCGGCCCTACCTGGAGTTCATTCACGAAGAGGACCGACCCGCCACGGTGGGAGAAGCCCAGGAGAATGCCGCAGGCGCCACCTCCTTGCACTTCGAGAACCGCTACCGGCACAAGGACGGCAGCTACCGCTGGCTCGCCTGGACCGCCGTGCCCGTGAAAAAGGAGCGGCTCATCTATGCGGTGGCGCGGGATGTCACCGATGAAAAAGCCGCTGCAGAGGACCTGCGGCGCAGCCGAGAGCGCATCAGGGCGATCCTCGACAACGTTGCCGACGGGATCGTTACCTTCACCGACCAGGGAACGGTCGAGTCGGCAAACCCGAACGTCCAGGCACTGTTCGGCTACACCGCGTCGGAGCTCAGCGGACGGCCGGTCGGTGTGCTGATCGATGACGCTTACCAGGGTGATTTTGCCAGCAAGCTGCGGAACTATCTCCGGCCCGACAAGCCAGGGGCGGCATCGGGATCGCACGAAACCGTCGGCCGGAGGAAGGATGGCAGCACCTTCGCGATCGAGTTCATCGCGAGCCAAATGGTCCTGGGGACGCAGCGCATCCTGATCGGCACGCTTCGGGACATCACCGACCGTAAAGCGGAACGCGACGCCCTCGAGGTCCGGCTGGTGCAGGATGGACTGACGGGCCTACCCAACCGGACGCTTTTTACCGACCGGCTTCGCCAGGCGATCCTCGCGGGGCAGCGCGAGGGCACGCCCCGCAGCCTGCTGATCATGGACCTGAACCGGTTCAAAGAGGTGAACGACACCTTCGGCCACGTCCGTGGTGACCACGTCCTGCAGGAAGTCGCCGTTAGGCTCCGCGGAGTCGTTCGCGCACTGGACACGGTCGCCCGCCTCGGAGGCGACGAATTCGCGATCGTCTGCACCCAACCGGCCGATTCGCATGCGGCAGTCCTGGTCGCGGCCAAGGTCCTGCAGAGCTTCGATCCGCCCTTCGCCGCCGGTGGACCGCCCGTTGACCTTCGCGCCAGCGTGGGCATTGCCACCTTCCCCGAGCATGGTCAGGACGCCGACACGCTGCTCCGGCATGCCGAGGTCGCGATGTACGTCGCCAAGCGCGAGCAGCTCGGATCGGCCGTCTACTCGCCGGACCAGGACGACAACCGGGCCGACCGGCTCGAACTCAGAGGTGAAGTTCGTTTCGCGCTGGCCAACCGGGAGTTGGTGCTGCATTACCAGCCGATCATCAACCTGCAAACGGGGGCGACCGAAATCGCCGAGGCGCTGATCCGCTGGCAGCATCCAAAGCAAGGGTTGCTGCTCCCCGCCCGCTTCATGCCCTATGTCGACGGCACCGAGCTGGTGACGCCGGTCACTGGGTGGGTGCTTCGCGAAGCGCTCACCCGGGCCCGCGCCTGGCAGGACGCCGGCCGGCCGCTTGCCATCGCCGTGAACCTTTCGGCGCTCAGCTTGCAGGACTCGACCTTCGTGACAACCGTCAAGGATCTCCTGCATTCCGTTAACCTGCCGCCCATCCGCCTCCAGCTGGAGATCACGGAAACCACGATCATGACGTCACGGGCTGACGGCGCGTTGCAGGAACTGGCAGCGTTGGGCGTGCGCTTTTCGATCGACGACTTCGGGACCGGCTACTCGTCCCTCTCCTACTTAAGCCGCCTGCCGGTCGACACCATCAAGATCGACAAGTCCTTCGTCATCGGCATGACCACGAACCGCACCAACGAGGCGATCGTGCGATCGATCCTCCAGCTCAGCCACAGCCTGGGCTGCCGGGTGGTAGCAGAAGGCGTGGAAACGGTTGAGGTGCTCGAGGCGTTGCGGCAGATGGGCTGCGACTTTGTGCAGGGCTTCTACTTCAGCCACGCCCTCCCCGCCACCGAGTTTGCCGCCTGGGTGAGAGAACATCCGGTTGTCGAGGGCGAACACCGCCAGCAGGCAAAAGCGGCCTGACCGACACCTCCTCCCTCGTGGGGGTCGGACTTAGTTGTTACTGGAGGCCGCCCAGAGATTGATGCCGCTGTCGGTGGCGTAGCGGTCGATTTCCCGAAGCTCGTCGGCGGAAAACTCGAGCTTGTCGAGGGCGCCAATATTCTGTTCCAGCTGGGCGACGCTGCTGGCCCCGACCAGCGTCGAAGTAACCCGAGGGTCGCGGAGCGCCCAGGCCAGCGCCATCTGCGCCAGCGTCTGACCGCGCGCTTGCGCCAGCTGGTTCAGCGCCCGCACCTTCGCCAGCGTCTCATCGGTCAGCATATCCGGCGAGAACGACGCTGCCTGGCTCGCCCGCGATCCGGCTGGGATGCCGTTTAGGTAACGGTCTGTGAGCAACCCTTGCGCCAGCGGCGAGAAGACAATGCAGCCGATCCCCTCCTGGCCCAGGACGTCGAGAAGGTCGGCTTCGATCCAGCGGTTCAGCATCGAGTAGGACGGCTGGTGGATCAGCAGCGGCGTCCCCATCCGGCGCAGGATGGCCGCCGCCTCTTTCGTCCGGCGCGCGGAATAAGAGGAGATCCCGACGTAGAGCGCATTGCCCCGGCGCACCGCGGTGTCGAGCGCCCCCATCGTTTCTTCCAGCGGCGTCTCGGGGTCGAATCGGTGCGAGTAGAAGATGTCGACGTACTCCAGCCCCATCCGGTGCAGGCTCTGGTCCAGGCTGGCGAGCAGGTATTTCCGCGAGCCCCAGATTCCATAGGGCCCCGGCCACATGTCGTAGCCCGCCTTGGTGGAGATCACCAGCTGATCGCGGCGTCCAGCGAGCTCGGTCTTCAAAATGCGGCCGAAGTTCTCTTCGGCCGAGCCGTAGGGAGGGCCGTAGTTGTTGGCCAGGTCGAAGTGCGTGATGCCGAGGTCGAAGGCGCGGCGAATGATCGCCCGCTGGGTTTCGATCGGTCGGTCGCCGCCAAAGTTCTGCCAGAGGCCGAGCGACATCGCCGGCAGGATCAACCCGCCGCGCCCGCTCCGGCGGTAGGGCATCCGGGCGTAGCGCTCGCCCTCCTGCATCATTTCCATCTCGCCCTATCCTCCGGTCCCGTGGAATGAGCTCGCGCCCGTCATGAGAGCGACGGCTTCGGTCATGGTATGCGACGCAGGGGTGATGGTCGCGACGCGGCGACCCAGACGCATCACGTGCAGCCGGTCGGCGATCTCGAACACCTGCGGCATGTTGTGGCTGATCAGGACCACCGGGGTGCCGCGGGCGCGGACTTCTCGGATCAGGTCCAGCACCATCCCTGACTCCCGGACGCCGAGCGCAGCGGTCGGCTCGTCCATGATCACGACCCGGCTGGCGAACGCCGCGGCACGGGCGACGGCGACGCCCTGGCGTTGCCCGCCCGAGAGTGTTTCCACGGGCTGCTTCATCGAGCGCACATTGATCTTGAGGTCGGCGATGTGCGCCCGGGCCTCCCTCAACATGCGCGGCCGGTCAGTGACTCGAAGGAGGGTCCCGATGATGTCCCTTCGGCGCACTTCGCGCCCAAGAAAGAGGTTCTCGGCGATGTCGAGCGCGGGCGCGAGGGCCAGGTCCTGGTAGACGGTCTCGATGCCGCTTCGCCGAGCTTCCAGCGGGTTGCGGAAGTGAACCGGCGTGCCGTTGAGAAGGATCTCCCCTCGGTCCGGCACGATCGCCCCCGAAAGCGTCTTGATTAGGGTCGACTTTCCGGCCCCGTTATCGCCGATCAGCGCCAGGATCTCGCCGGGATAGAGATCGAAGTCGGCGCCGTCCAGGGCGATGACCACCCCATAGCGCTTGACCAGCCCGCGCGCCTCGAGCACCGGGACCCGCGCTTCGACAGCGCTCATGCTTGCCGCCGCCGGGAAAGCTGGTCGACCGCGACCGCCAGGATGACGAGCACGCCGGTGATAAGGAACTGGTAGATGGCAGGTACGCCCATCAGTTGTAGACCGTTGCGGAAGATCCCGACGATCAGCGTGCCGACCAGCGTGCCGAGGACGCTCCCGCGACCGCCGAACAAGCTCGTCCCGCCCACGACGACGGCGGTGATGCTGTCGAGGTTGCCTGATTGGCCGGCCTGGGGGTCGCCGACGCCGGTTCTTCCTACCAGCACCAGGGCGGCGATCCCATACAGCAGGCCGGCGGTCGCGTAGACGCCCAGCAAGACACGACGCGTCCGGACACCGGCAAGCCGCGCCGCGTCTGGATTGTTCCCGGTCGCATACACATGGCGCCCCGCTACCGTCTTCGTCAGCACAAACCAGGTGAGCAGCGTCAGCGCCACCGCGAGCACCGCGCCGTAGGTGATGGTCGTGCCGGCGAAGTGGAAGGTGTTTCCGAAGAACACGACCGGGTCAGGGAGATTGGCGATCGTCTCCTCATTCGAGGTGATGTGCGTCAGGGCGAAGGCGATGTTCAGCGTGCCGAGCGTCACGATGAAGGGTGGGAGCCGAAGCACCGTGACCAGAAGGCCGTTGAGGACACCGAATCCCAGGCAGGCTGCAATCCCGAGTGCAATGGCAACGAACGGATTCATGCCGTGCATCACGGCGAGCTTGGTCATGACGATCGTCCCGAAGGCCATCACCGAGCCGTTGGAGAGGTCGACGCCGGCGGTGAGGATGATCAGGGTCTGGCCGATGGCCAGGATGCCGACCACCGCCACCTGCTGGGTGATGAGCGACAGGTTCTCCGTGGTCAGGAACCGGTCGGTGCGGATCGTGAAGAAGATCGATGCGAGCAGGAGCGCGATCAGTGGACCGAGCGTCGAGACCAGGCGGGCCCGCGCAATGGCTGCGCCGGGATCCCTGCCGAGCTCGGCGAAGCGAAGCCGGGCTAACAGGGCCGGCCCGCTCTTACGGAGCGGACCGGCCGGTTCGGGTCTCGTCGATTAGCCCCAGCAGTTGGCGAGGCCGTAGGTCGTATCTTGCGAGTCGACCCCGCTGAGGGGCTTGTCGCTGATGAGCGTCACGCCGGTGTCGGTGTAGCCGGATACACGCTTCCCATTCTTGGCGAAGTCGACCCCGGCGTCAACGCCGAGGCTGGCCATCTTCAGCGGATACTGCTGCGAGGTGGCCGCGATCCGTCCGTCCTTCACTCCGCCAACGCCCGTGCAGCCGCCGTCCACCGAAACGATCAGCACGCCGTTCTGCTTGCCCCGGTTCTGGAGCGCCTTGTAGACACCGAAGGCCGACGGCTCATTGATCGTGTAGACGACGTTGATGCCGGAATCCTTGGTGAGGCAGTTCTCCATCGCCGTCTGGCTGTCCGTCTGGTTCCCACCGCCGTTGGCGATGCAGACGACCTGTGGGTCGGTGTCGCTGATGCCGTAGCCCAGCAGGAAGCCGTCGTGGCGGAGCTTGCCGACCGTGCTCCCCGGCGCCTCATCGAACATCGCGATCTTGATTCCCGTCTTGCCCGCCTCGGCGGCCTTCGCGTACTGGCCGATCAGCTGGCCGGCCTTCTTATTGTCGGTGGCGAACAGCGCATCGGCCGCATCGACCGGGTCGGTTGGGCTGTCGAGCGCGATCACGAGGACCCCTTCAGACCGTGCCTTCTTGACCGCGGCCGTGACACCCGCCGAGTCCGGGGTGATCAGGATCGCCTTGGCGCCGGCGCTGACCATGTTCTCCAGCGCGGTCACCTCGCCGGCGGCATCGGACGTGTCCTTGCCGGCGCCCGTCATCAGCACCGCCCCCTTCGCCGCCGCCTCTCGCTCGGCGCCCTGGCGCATCTTCACAAAGAACGGATTGGCGTCCGTCTTGGTGATGAGCCCGATGATCACCGGCTTCGGCGATGCTGCCGCCTGGTTCGAGGTGCTCTCTCCACAAGCGGTCGCCACCAGCGCCACAAGAATGCCAACCGAAAGCAACGACACCCGTCTAAGGGTCCCCATCCTTCCTACCTCCTGGTCTTTTGCCTGTCTGCTCCCCTTTCGGGATGACAACGTTGTCAAAGTAGCATATCCTGTTGTCGAGCGCAAGACGTATTCACTGCCGCCTTGCCAGCGAACGAGAGGGGAATGGAGTACTAACGTTGACAACGTCGACCGGCGCCCGACGGGCTCGCCCCCGCGCCACGATGCGCGAGGTCGCCGCGCTCGCTGGCGTCAGCCTCAAAACCGTATCCCGCGTCATCAACGCGGAGCCAGGTGTTTCCGCCGAGCTGGCCGCCCGGGTGGGTGCCGCGATCGAGCGGCTCGATTACCGCCACAACTTGCAGGCCAGCAGCCTGCGCCGGGTCGACGGGAAGAGTGCCACGATCGGCGTGATCCTCGAGGACATCGCCAACCCGTTCTCCTCGACGCTGCATCGCGCCATCGAGAACGTGGCGGTGAAACGCGGCGTGCTGGTGCTCGCCGGGAGCCTGGAGGAAGACGAAGCGCGCGAGCGCGAGCTGGTTTCAGCATTCGCCTCGCGCCGGGTGGACGGGCTCGTCATCATGCCAGCGAGTCATGACCACAGTTATCTCCTCAACGAGCGCAAAGCCGGGACGCCCTTCGTGTTCGTCGACCGGCCACCGGCTTTCCTCGACGCGGACACCGTCCTCACCGACAACCTTGGCGGCGCTCGACGTGGCATCCAGCATCTCGCGGCCCACGGCCATCAACGGATCGCGTACCTGGGCGACCTTCAAAGCATCATGACGGCCGCGCTTCGCTACCAGGGCTACCGGGAGGAACTCGAGGCCCAGCACCTCCCGCTTGATCCCAAGCTGGTCCGGCTTGACCTCCGTGGCACCGAACGGGCGGAAGCGGAGACGACGAAGCTTCTCGCGTTGCGCCCGGCACCCACCGCCATCTTCTCCGCTCAGAACCTGCTTACTATCGGCGCCTGCCGCGCACTCCGGCGGCTGGGATTCCACCACAAGGTCGCCCTGGTTGGCTTCGACGACATTCTGCTCGCGGACATGCTCGACCCCGGGATCACGGTTATCGCCCAGGACCCGGCGGCGATGGGAACCGCCGCGGCCGAGCTGCTCTTCCGCCGCCTCGACGGCGACCGGTCGCCGACGGTGCATCGGGTGATCCCGACGCGGTTGATCGAGCGAGGCTCCGGCGAGATCGCGCCATGATCGTCGTCTGCGGTGAGGCCCTCATCGACCGGCTTCCTCCTCCTCCCCCCTCGCGCGGAATATTTCCCTCCCCCGCTCGCGGGGGAGGGTCAGGGTGGGGCCTCGACGTTGGGGGTGCTGACTCCCCCGGCGGCGGACCGTTCAACACGGCGAGAGCGCTGGCTCGCTTAGGGATCCCAACCCAATTTCTCGGTCGGCTGTCTACCGATGCCTTCGGTCAGCAGATCCGGGACCTGCTTGCCGCCGACGGCGTCGACCCCTCCCTCACCAGCTTCGGTCCCGAGCCCACCACGCTGGGCATCGCCGATGTCGACCGCGACGGCCACGCCGCGTACCGGTTCGTCATCGACGGCACATCGGCCCCGAACCTGACCCCCGAGATGCTTCCCGCGTCACTGGACCCAAGGGTCAGGGCGCTCCACGTTGGCACCCTCGGCCTTGTGCTCGAACCGATCGCGACGACGATCGCCGCGCTCGTCGAGCGCGAGCATAGCGAGCGGCTGGTGATGGTCGACCCGAATATCCGGCCATTTGCCCTCCCCCCGCGTGGGGGAGGGTCGGGGTGGGAAGTTAGCTACCGAGCACGGTTGGATCGGATCATCGCCCAGAGCACGATCGTCAAGGCCAGCGATGCCGACATAGCCTGGCTATTTCCCAGACTTGCCCTCCGCCCTCGTCGGGGAGGGTCGGGGTGGGGGGTCGAACTCGAGTCGGCCGCGCGTGCCTTGCTGGCTCGCGGGCCCCGGCTCGTGGTCGTGACCATGGGGGCCGAGGGCGCCGTTGGTGTGAGTGCGAACGCCGAGGTGCAGGTTCCCGCTCCGGTGGTCCAGGTGGTCGACACGATCGGGGCCGGCGACGCCTTCGGGGCAGCGCTGTTGGCGTGGCTGCACGACCACGGCCGGCTGAGCCGGGAGCTGCGACTCGAGCGCGACGAGCTCCGCGCGGGGCTCGACTTTGCCTGCCTCGTCGCATCCGTCACTTGCACCCGGGCGGGCGCCGACCCGCCATGGCGCTCCGAGCTCGACCACCCGCCAGAATTTCCTCCCCTCTAATCTTCCCTCCCCCCCCGGTTGGGGAGAGGGTGGGTGAGGGCCGCCAGGGTGGGTTCTGCCCGCCTATCCTTACAGGTCTTGTCCAAACGACCGTTCGCCCTTAAGCCGTTCGGTAGCTGCGAGCCTTCAGCAAGTTGGCGCTCAACCTGCGCCAGCCTCGATCATGACGATCATCTGGATGATCGCGCGACTCGACGAAACCTTCATTGTTGTTAACAGGTCAACGGCTTGAGGAGATTGCGCCCAACCTCCCTTGCCAGCATTGGCCGCTAGACCGGCACGGCGGTGGCACAGCGCTCTCCCTCCTGATGGCCCACTGGCCAGGATCCATGTAATCGTCCGCGGCTGATGCTCCTGGTCTCATTCTGGCTGTCAGACGATCGTTCGGTCGCGGGATGAACGAGGCCGCGGAGTTGTGGCTGAAGGATCTCGGAGGCGGGAAACGATACCCACTTCCCATCGAGGTCTTCGCGGTTGCAGCGAAGCTCCGCGCGCTCGACCATACAGACGGGTTGATCCCACGCCTTCGGGTCCGCAGACGAGCAGGACACTGGGCCCTATTACGGGCATCCATCACGAAGCCGACGACGAGTAACGGTCCGCTTGCGAGGCTCGCCAGGACGATCGAGTCGGTCCAGCCGAGCGCCGGTTACTCGATGATGCCGTAGACAACGGCGATGACGCCGGCCCGATAGGATTTCGCGCCAATCACGGGCAGCTGGCGCTGCGCGAACTAGGGCCAGGGCGCTAGCAGCCCGCGACCTGTGTTACGTTTCCGCCGGAACTTGTGCTTCCAGGAGTTCCTTCGCGGTTTCGAACTGTGCTTGGAATTGCTTCTTCACGATCCGTGCGAGGATCGGCTCACCGAGTTTGAAGAACCCGCCTGGCTCACCTTCGGTGGCGAAGACAAGCCTGGTCCCCCCATTTTCCGCCTGGTAGGTGTAGATCGACTTCAACGGGAATGGTTCGTTGCTCTTCAGGACGACTCGCTTGTTGGGCTCGTACTCGACCACCTCCGCGGTCCCCTCGATCTTCCGACCCAGCATCCTGACGCGAGCGCGGATACGAGTCCCCACCTTGATCGGGGTTTCGGACGGTGTTGCTTCCTCGATGGTGGAGTTCCACTCGGGCATCTTGGCTGGATCGTTCAAGTACTTGAACACTTCCGCCACCGGTCGATTGACATGCACACTGATCTCGATCTTGGTCATCTGGATTTCCCTCCTCCGTTGTGTCTTGGATCCGACTCGGGCGTGCTAGCGCTATCCCGACCCTAGGCCGGCGGCGACCGGAGCGCCATCGATCGTTCAGTTGATTTTTCCGCATCAGTCGCGAAGCAGGTCGTGCTCCATCGCGAAGAGCGCCACGGCGGCCCGACTGGTCACCCCCGTTTTCTCATAGATGTGCACGACGTGGGTGTGCGCTGTCGATGCGGATACGTGCAGGCGGGCGGCGACTTCTTTCTTGGTCTCCCCGCGCGCAAGCAGCCGAAGGACTTCGACTTCCCGATCGCTCAGGCCTGCCGGATATTGGCCGCGAATGCGAGGCCGGGGCGCGCCTGCCGCTTCACAGACCGCCGCCACCGCCTCACGATCCAGCCGGCCGGCCGCCGCCATCCGCTGAAGTTCCGCGGCAGATTCGGGCGTGGTCATCGCCGGCCGATGCGGTCGCTCCTCGGTGAGCGCGTGGCACACGTCGGCCGCCGCCAGGATCCTGGCCGGGACGTCGATCTCGCCGGCCTTGACGCCGCGGTGATAGCCGCTGCCGTCGAGGCGCTCGTGGTGCAGGCTGGCGAGCCGGGCCAGCGGCGAGAGGACGGCCGAGCGGGTGAGGATTCGCTCCGTGAGGTAAGGATGCAATCGCACGCGCTCCCATTCGGCCACCGAAAGCGGTCCGGGCTTCTCCCACACGCTCGTGGGAACCCCCGCCCGGCCGAGATCGTGCAGGAGGCCGGCGAGGCGAAGGGCATCCAGCTCGGGGTCAGGACGTCCCATGCGGCGCCCAGCCTCCTCGGCCAGACGCGCCACGCCGCTGGAGTGGCCGTGGAAGAAGGGGCACTTGAGGTCGACCACGTCTGCGAAGCCGCGAGCAACGTCGGTCATCGCCCGCGGAGACACAAACAGCTTAGGGTCAGGCTCCAAAGCCAACACACGACCCCAGGGATCGGGGCCAGATGACTCCGCCAGCAGGGCTCGGGCGTCCGGCAGGAAGGCGCGAGCCAGGTTTGGATCGAACTGCTTCCCAGCGAATCGACCCACAAGCGACGACGCCGCCTCAATGCCTCCGGCCTCGTGTGCCTCGACCGCGATGTGGGCGAGGGTTGCCACCCGCATCGGAAGGGCGAGCGCATCCCCGCGGAGGTGACGAGGATATCCCGACCCGTCCCAGCACTCCCCAATTTCCAGCAACGACTGCCGCACCTCTTCGCCGAGTTCGAACCGTTCCGCCATCCGTGCCCCTACCTCGCAGTGGGGGGTGACCGCGGTAACCGCGAGCGACTTAGCCTGTACGGCCAGCCACGCGAACAATCCAAGTCGGTCGACCAGGGGTATGTCCCTTCCAGCCAGATCAATCACCATCCTGGCAGCTGTGGCTGGCATCCAGTCGCCGCGCGCGCGCGAGCGCCAGGCTTTGCGACTGGCCTCGATGTCGTCGCCGAACAGCCAGGCAATTTCGTGCGATGTCGACGTGCAACCGATAGAGCGAAGGAGTGTCGCGTAGTAGACATCTCGTCGCTCGGTTGCACTTAACCCCAATCGCTCGGTAAGACAGGCGGCGACGATGCAAGCTCGGATCGCAGTTTCGGTGGGTTTACCCATGGCCAGATCGGTGATCAGCGAGAGGGCGGCCATGGGCTCGGCAAGCCTCATCCGCGCGCTCTCGGCTCCGCCAACTCCTGCCATCGGAGGCTCCATGCCCCTACAGGTTGGGCCTATACGAGGCCGTCAGCCGAGGCGCCACGACGAACATCATTGCACTTGCGCCGACCGAAGACTGTCTAACCCCAACAGCTTTCGCCCCCGGTCTCGATCTTGCTGCGCGGGCTGAACAACTCCGATCGTTAAGAAGTGGTGAAGACTTTGTCCAGTCGCGCGATCATCTGGGCGGGTGCAACCAAGAAATCTGAGATCGTAGGCCCCGCACTGGTGCCTGGTTTCGTCGTGCGTTAGAGTTCGCCGCAATGGTTGCGCATGTGTTCTTGGAACCGCCTCGGGAACCTGGTAGCAACACCCGGCAGCGGCGACGACCGTCAGTGGCGGAGGTGGCTGGTGCGGCTGCTTCCGAGCGACCTCTACCTGCTGGCCCGGCTCTCGGTCCAGGAGGCAGCCGATGGTGAAAGTCTCGACGATCAGGTGCGACAGGGAAAGCGAGACGCGGCAGAAGTCCTGGGCATCGAGCAGGAGAAGGTCGCGTTTGTGGAAACCAATCCTGATGCGATCCACGAGTTGACCGGCTGCTGGATCGCCTCTTCGGGTGGCTCTTCCGTCCGCTCTGGTTATGACGAGGCGGTCCCGCCGGGCGCTAGCAGCCCGGGCGTCCTGCGTCCTAGCTGACTTCGGCGGGGGTCCGTGCTTCGAGGAGCTCCTTCACCGTGTCGAGCTGTGCCTGGATTTGTTTCTTGGCGATCCGGGCAAGGATCGGCTCACCGACCTTGAAGAAGCCACCCGGCTCCGCCTCAAAAACCTGTTTCACCCGCGTGCCTTTCCCAGCGGCTTCGAACAGGGTCGTGATGGTAAACGGGAACGGCTTTTCCGTCCTCTGGACAAACGTCTTATTGGGAACATGCTCGACGATCTCGAAGGTTGACTCGATCTTGCGACCGAGGAACCTCGCTCTGCTCGAAATCTTCGTCCCCCGGCGGACCGGGGTCTCGGACGATCGTGACTCCTCGACATTGGAGTTCCACTCCGGCGTCTTGGTGGGATCGTCAAGGTAGGCGAAGACCTCGTCGATCGGTCGGTTGATCTCGACGGCAGCCTCAAATTTCACCATACGTCTGCAACTCCTCCCCCCGTGCGTCGACCCTGCCTGGCCTGCTAGCGCCGCCTCCAGTCATACGCTCTTCACCAGCCGATTTCAAGTCGCCAAGGTGCGGCCTACGACCGGGCACACGAACTACAGCTTGGCGGCCGGAGTCGTCGCTAGTAGCGTCACCGCCTTGGCGCGCGGTCCGGCAGCATCCCATACTTGACGTAGAGAGGAAGCGCCCGCGGGTCGGCAGAGGCGAAAGTTAGCCGTTCCCTATTGGCCGGTGCGCTGCGGCCAGAATGGCGTTGCCGATCCCGGTCCCAAGGCGGTCCGGCCCGAGAAACAGATCGGCCAGGTGGGCCAGCCGCTGACGAGTGAGCACACCTCCAAACGCGATCACTTCTCCCGCGTCCTCGCATACCGTCGGCGTTCCAGTGCCAAGCTCATGGTCAAGGTAGTCGGGTCTTCGCGGCCACGTGGTGAGGGTGCCATAGGATGAGCGATGGACCGAATCGAGTCGAGGTCTCCTTCCACGGCCGCGCGGACTATCAATCTCGAATTGACCAGGTCGCTCCGGCTTGGGTTGGGGCGATTGATCGCATCTTCACGCAGCTATCCAAACCATGTCCTGCCTGGGCGTATTCCGAGGGGCGCTAGCCCGGCTCCGATGCAGATGACGTCGAACTGTTCAGCCATGGCCACCAACCTCGAATGTCATAGCGTGCCATCGGCCGACAAGGCCGGCGGACTCGAGACGACGGGCTGCCAGCGTGTGGCGCCGCGGCGAGCCGCGTCAGGCAAGGAAAGGGCCTGGCCGCGGACTCCACGCTGCTCTGCCCAGGCCAGGCTCGCGGGTCTGTCCTGGAAGAAGTTGATCTGAGGGCACCAGTCGTCGAAGACCGAGACCCCTGCCTCAGGCCAAGCAGCTGCCTTCGGTCCGAGCGGCGAAGAAGTCGGGCATGAACAGGACGACATCACTCTGCTCGGGTAACCCGCCTCGGAGACGGACCTCGATCGGGGCCCCGTCCACCGGACTTGTCGAGAGCTCGCGGCCGCTGGCACCAAGCGCCGCCAGGATACCGACCGCGTCGTAGGCGCACCAGGTCCAGAAGCGCTGGTCGCCGATATGCAGCTCATGCCGGCTTGGGACGACATTCAGTCCTGCTGACCCGACGACATCACCACCTAGGTTCCGACGGATGAGGCCCTGCCGGTCCAGTTGCGCAACCTCAGCCTCGACCTGGTTGCGGGCCGGACCAAGCTCATTCGCGAGGGTTGCGATCGACACCGGACCGCGCGTCTTGAGCAGCAGCTGGAAGGCGACCGCCCGGACTTGTTCCTTCACTGTCATCTCAGCCATACGTTATTGATATGTGCCAGTGGCACTGGCGCAGGCAGAGCAGGCCTCCGCCTCCATGCCTCCTTCAGTTGGCGGCTGGGCATCGTCGCCGCCGACAAGGGACAGGCGCCGGACTGCCCCCTCTACGCGTTCCGGAGGTCCCCAGGACCCCGCTCGGCGGAGCGACGACCAGGAAACCGCAAGGGTGCGCAGGGCGCTGAACGCGGTTCGGTCGGAAGTGCGGTGGGCCTGACGTCTATGGGTCCGTCGCGCCGCGTCTGCCTGGATGTCTTGCATGTGGCGCTTGATCAGTTCGTATTGCATCAATGGATCAATCATGGTGTCCGCCATGGTGAGCTCGAACGTGATGTGGTCATCGCTCAGTCCCCTGCAGATACGCTCGGTAGTTCGCGCTCTGCGTCTGCTCGTTGAATTGGCCCTCCCAGACGCCCAGCCGGGTACTGAGCCAACGGTAGCGTGGATCTTCGGTGCTGAACTGAAGCGCCATCGTGAGCCGCCAGAGGTGCGGCTGTACGGGATCGAAACCCCGTAGCCCGTACCCCTTGGCATCGAAGCGGATCCGGGCCCCATCCGTCGTCTCGATGAAGCCACCCGGGTTGGTGTAGCAGAGGTGCTGACCGGGTGGCACCTCTTCCCCGCGACGGACGAGCAGGTACACGCAGTCGGCCGTGTACAACGACCAGCGGATGGTGCCCTGAAGTGTTTCGCCGCTTACGGTCCCGTCACCACTCCCGATGTAGACGCCCTCCCGACCCTCCGCCGGGATGACAGCGTCCGCCTCGGACTCGGACGTGTAGCGAAGCTCGGCATCGAAGAGGGGCTCGAGGCCTTCCGAAATTTCATGAAGCTTGGCTTGACTCATCTGTATCTCCTTTCTCCCCGCTCCGGGGTTGTTTGCACCCAACCTAGACCCTGACCCTGGGGGGAGAGTCAAGAAACCGCTTCGACGATCAGGCGGTGGGGGTCCGCGGCGTACAGCTCCAAGCTTGCGCGCCCCGCCAGGGCTGCGGCGTGAGCGGCCTGGAAGTCAAGGATGGGTTGATGGATCTCATTCACTGATTGCGTCTCGTCAAATCACGCCCCAGCAACACCCGCAGTCGGGCTCACGGGCCCGTGGTGCCGGATCGCCTGCGGGAGCACTCGACGATCGAGCGCCAAGCGAGCACATTCTCAAACTGATGGATTAACCACTGCTTGCCACGGGTTGCGTCCGCTCGGCTCCATAGGGCTTGATTCGCTTACGCCAGGAATGGCTGGCACATGTGGTTGGCCTCGGGCCACCCGTATAGCGGATGGGCGAAGAGGTCTCCCAAAAATCACAGGCTCGAGGAGTCCACAGGGCTGTCCCGCTGAAGGCCCTTGACGACCCTGTGACCGGCCTCGACAATGGTGGCGGCCGGGGGCACGGCCGCACCCAGGATCAGGAGGGGAGTGGAATGAACCGTCGTTCATGGAGCACGCAGATCGCCAGGGTTATCGCAGGCCTCGCTGGTCTGGTCGCCGCGCTTGCCGGCCCAACGAACGCGCTGGCCGCAAGCGCTACCTATACAGTCGGAACGATCAACAACCTCAGCCCGTCCTGCTCGGGTCAGAACGCGGAGGTAGAGCAGGCCGTCGACCCCGGGCTCGGCTACGTCTACGAGGAGTGGATGGGCTGCCAGGGGATCGCCTTTGCTCGTTCGACCGACGGCGGCCGTACTTTCGGCGAGCCCATTTCGGTTCCAGGCTCGGTCGGCTCCAATGTGAATTCCTGGGATCCCGCGGTCACGGTGGCGCCCGACGGCACTGTCTACGCTGCTTTCATGGTGGCGAAGAACGCCGACTGGTTTCCGATGGTCGCCCGCTCCGACGATCATGGGGCGAGCTTCGCTGAGGTCTCTGCCGTGCCGCCGGCAAATCACAAAAACTGGGGAGACCGGGAATTCATCGCTGTGGGTCCGGACGGCACCGTCTACGTCACCTGGGATTACGGCCCGGAACGGACCTCGGTGACCTTCATCTGTTCGAGCACCGGAAGCTGCGCCTTCTTGACCGGGGATCTCAACGTGGTCATGCAGAAGTCGACTGACAGGGGAGTGAGCTGGAGTCAGCAGGCCTACGTCAGTCCGGGATTCCCGGCCAGCGGCGGGGATAGCGGCCCAATGGTCGTCGAACCGAACGGCCGGATCGACGTCCTTTATCAGGGCTACCAGATCACCAACACCACGACCTTCACCATGAACCCCGCCTTCAGCTATTTCACGGCTTCGACCGATCACGGAAACACCTGGTCGGCCCCCGTAAAGGTGGGAGGCTCAGCTGGGACGATGTCCTTGAGCGAGTGGTGGATCGATGGAGACATCGGCATCGACTCTGCCGGCAACCTCTACGCGACCTGGGACACGCAGGGAACGAACGGCGACGGAACTGCCAACGACATCGGCTGGCTCTCCTTCTCGACCGACCGTGGCCAGCACTGGTCCGCCCCGATCCAGGGGCCGCTGGACCGGACCGGCAACGTCCCCCACATCATGGAGGTGGCCGGGGCCGGCGCAGGGATCGCCTATGTCAGCTGGCTGTCGAACAGCAGCGGGGGCTATGCCGAGTACCTTCGGGCCTTCTCCATCACGCACGGCTGGCTCTCGACTCCGGCCCAGGTGTCCACCGAGTTCGGAGACTCCTCGGTCTGGCCGGGCGACACCACGGGCATATCGGTCCTGTCCCCGACCCAGGTTGTCCTGAGCTGGGGTAGCGCGACGCCGACGACTGGTAAGAAATCGGAGATCTTCGCAGCCGACGTGGGGGTGCAGTTGCCATAGGAAGACGATCGCGCGTGGCGGTTAAGGATGAATGAAGACTTCGTCCAGTGGCGCGATCATCTGGATGATCGCTAGACCAGACGAATTCTTCATTCGTCGCACCAGGTCGCGTGGAGATCCCGATTGATCGCCGGCAGCGCCAGCAACACGACGGTCTCGTCGAGGATCGTGATGTTTAAGCCAATGATGGCGGCGCCAAATGTCCAGGGCTTGCGGGACTCCTCGGTCATGGTTTCGCTCTTACATGGCCTGCCCCCGGTGCCATCAGCCGCCGCAGGCTGGGTGGCTGTCGGCCCCGAGTCCAGACGGAGACGGACATCCATACAACGAGGCCGAGCGCGATCGCTAGCTGCAGGTCCCCTATGGAGCTGGAATCGCCGCGGTGTAGATGTCGAGCTGGTGGAGCGTCCCGTCCGGATTGTCTCCAGTGCTGTTCGAGTTGTCGGCCCAGGCCGGATGCGCGACCCCGCCGTAGAACGAGAGGCCCGTGTAATCACCATAGTCGATGTGGTTACCCGAGTCATGCGAGTTCGACGTTCCCGCGCTGATCTGAATGTTCTTGGTGAACGTTTGGCCGCCGTCCGTGCTGAAGGCTCCCCAGAACTGCGCGTCATCATTCGGCACGCCATTGGTGTCTCCGGCTCCACCGGTCCCCAGATCGTTTCGCGAGTCGTACGACACGACCGCGAGCTTCCCAGTGGTTTGATCGAGTGAAATCTTCGGCAGGAACTGGCTGTTCATCGTGGTGTCGTCGTTCACCCGGACCGGAGTGCTCCAGGTAGCGCCCTGGTCGTCCGAAAACCGGACGAAGATATCGGTATCGTTGGTGCCATTCGAAGGCTCGAAGGTGTAGACGAGATAGACGCGGCCATTGTGAGGGCCACCCGTACGATCCCAGGCCAGGCCGGGTTCCGAGTCGATGGACCGATCGATCTGCGCCGGAATGAAATGAAAGCCTCCGATATGCGTGTCGATCGCGGCGACCGAATCGCCGAATCCCAGGGGCCCGACCCCGTCCGGATCGACGTTCACGCGGAGTGTGCCCCCACCCTCACCGGTCTCGGTCAGCGTGCATACGTTCATGACTTGTCCCTTCGGACCGATCGCCACGTCGCCGTAGGTGCAATTGTTCGTGCCGGGCACGACTTCGGCAGTGATGAAGGGACCGACCTCCCCCAGCCCCGTGACCGATGCTCCGGTGGCAACGATCGGGCCTCCCGCGTTGAAGACCAGCCAGGCTTGATGGGCGCCGGTCGTGATGGTGGGCTGGTCGACGAATCGGAACAACCCGCGGTCGTCGCCGGTGGTCCCATTGCGCTTCGCCGAACTGTCGATGTTGGCGATCACCTTGAACGTCACGCCTTTGTCGGTGCTCAGGGCCACCGGCACGAGGTTCGGGACCGTTCCGCCGATCAAGTACAGATAGGTCATGAAGAGGTTCCCATACTGGTCGAACGAGAGACTCGCGTCGCAGCAGGCGCTGCTCAGCGGGTCATCGGGACCGGTCGCGATGACTCGGTGAATCGGCCAGGTGGTCCCTCCGTCGAAACTTACGGCCTCGAACAATCCCGCGGCTCGCGGCGCGATATTCGTTTCGATCACGATGTTGCGCGGATCCGTCGGGTTGACCGCCACCGTCTCCTCGGACTCGTTACTCGGGCGCTGGCTGACGTTAACGTTGATCGGGGTAGCGGGCGCCGCTGCTCTCACCGAGCCACCCGTCCCGGCCGAGCCCACCCCGAGCAGGGCGATCCCGAGAGCAGACACGCAAGCAAACCCAACCGACCCTGGGCGCATAGCTTCGTTCCCTCCTGTAAACCCGAGTTCTCGCAACTATACCCCTCCGCGTAACAGGCTCAGGAAGCGGCGTCGATGCCGATTGTCTTGAGCGATTCTGCAGGACGCGCCCCCGATGGAGGACCTGATGCAGCCGCGGCACGCGTGACAACCGGCTTGCCACCCTCGCCTGGAGCTTGTCCGGCCGGAGCCGGCCTTCGGCATCGACGAGCGAGCCCGCCTCGAGCTGCACCACCGTCATGATCTGCATTGGCGCGTTTGGCATCCCTGACCAGAGTTGATTCAGGTCCGGGGATCGCCCGGTCGAAGCCGGTCAGCATCGCGCACTCATCCGGACTTGCCGAACCGCCCAAACGGCTACTGGACAGGAACCGACGGCTGGTGACGCCGGAAGTAGACTGCGCAGAGGATCATGGCCGCTGGGAAGAACAGCGCCCAGGTTGATCCGGCGATGAATAGCGGATCCGTGAAGGACGTCCCGCGAACTGCCGCGACCACACCCACCGCCCCGGTGACGAACACCGCGATCAACATCCAGCGCGCCCAGCGTGCGATGCCGGGTCCTGCGAAATACGTCGCCAGGAAGAGTGCCGCAGCGCCCTGCCAGAAGTACCCGAGGAGCTCGAGCGCCCAGAAGATGGACTGCGTGTTGCCCATCGCAAACAGCCCCATCGAGTCTGTCGCGCCCGACGTGAGGTCCTGGCGGACTACGGTGAGCTGCAGGAAGTAGTTGATTCCAACTGTCGCGACGTAGATCGTCGCGAAGAGGAGACCCAACAGCGTCAACGGCCTCTTCTCGCCAGGCGCCCCAGAGTGGATAGCGACGGCGAGGCCGAGGAACGCCGGTGCAAGCAGGATCGATGGAACGACGCCCAGCATCATCGCGGTGGGACTGTATTTGACCGCGAAGGCCGTGACGTCCCCGGTCCAAACGGCTTGAGGAAAGAACAAGAGGCCAAGGACCACTCCCACCCCAAACGCGATGCTGAATACAGCCGCGGCGACGGCCGACCAGACGCCGAGCCGTTGCACCATGTCACCGACAGCCGAACTGGACGCCAAGATATTCGTCGCCTCTGTTTGAGCGGGCCGTACGTGACGCCCCGATGCATGGCTTGCGCCATGTGTGCCTCCTTGCTCTGCCTCAAACAGCCCGGGGGGCGGCTCAAGTTCAGACTACGTCCCACCCTGCCCCACACCCTCGCCGGGGAGGAGAGGCCAATGGCCTAGCGACGGAAGGACCTTTGGACGGGACGTCGGCTCTGAACCAGCTCACTGAGCGAAGCGACCGCGAGAAGAGGCTCGGACTCGCGTCCCGGTTCACTCAGGGGGTCGCTGAGCTGATGCCCGAGCCAGGTTGGCATCCGCTGATGATTCCAGCACTCTCTCGAGGCCGTCGAGGATCAGATCGAGCCCGAACTCGAACTCGTCCGCGTAACTGTAGCCGGGCTTCATGACGTGCTGGGTGGCGATCTCGATCAGGTGCGGGTACTCGCCGACCGGGAACTGACGGAACATGGTCTCGGCCACTCCCGCCGCCTGCTCTCCAGTGTCGAACGGCAGGCTCGTCTGCTGCAGCGCGAATCCGTAGATGTAGCTGTCGAGGGCCGAGTACGCGTGGGCGGCCATGGCGATCGAAAAGCCGGCCTCCCGCAGACAACGAAGTACCGAATCATGGTGGCGCAGGTTCGCGGGCCCCGGGCGGGTCCGGGACTCCATCAGACCGATCGCCCAGCGGTGGCGCGCGAGAACGTCTCGGGCCGAGATCGCCCGCTGCCGCATGGCCGTCTTCCAGTCCCCGCCGTCGCAAGCCAGATCGATCTCGCTAAAGACGATGTCGACCAGGCCATCCAGGACCTCGTCCTTGTCGGCCACGTGGTTGTACAGCGACATCGCCTCGACCCCAAGCGCCTGGCCGACCTTGCGCATCGTGACGGCATCGCTCCCGCCCTTATCGGCGAGGGCAAGGGCCGCGCGCAGCACACGCTCCCTGTTCAAGGGGACTCGGCGCGCGGCCGCTCGCCTAGTTGGCCTGGCCATGTCCATGCACCTGTTCGTTGGCCATATGCCATACATTGTAAGCCTTGACAGGCTTACGGTGTACGTGCTATGCTTACGCCGTAAGTTAGAGCCCGGTACGGGTCAAAAAGGAGCACAAGATGGAAGGTACGAAGTCAAAGCTGTCAACCCTCTGGATTTTTGCGACGCTGAACTACCTCTATTGCGATGTCGTCACGCTGATGGATCGCGCGAAGGAATTCGCGGCGGGAAGCGTCGGGGCGATCCATATCACGCAGGGATTCTTGCTGGGAGCCGCGGTCTTAGTCGAGATCCCGATCTCGATGGTTCTCCTCTCCCGGGTCCTGCCCGATCGGGCGAATCGCCTGGCAAACATCGTCGCCGGCATCACCATGACCGTGGTTCAACTGTTGACGCTCGTCGTGACGACGCCCACGCCCTACTACGCGTTTTTCAGCGTCCTCGAGATTGCGTGCACCGTTGGCATTGTCTGGTACGCGGCGAGGTGGGCCGGCGGTGAGCGCGCGGTCTCCGGCCTGACGAAAGCCTTCGCCACCCACCCGTAGTAGCCCGATAAGGAGAACACCATGTCGACCGATTCAATCACCTCACCCAAGCGCGTCGCGAGAATCGCCGGCGTCCTCTACCTGCTCAACGGCATCCTGGGCGGTTTCGCCCTGCTCTTCGTCTATGCCAAGGTGTACGTCCCCGGTGACGCGGCGACCACGGCCAGGAACCTGGTCGCGAACGCCGGACTGGTGCGGATGGGCATCGTCGCCGACCTCGTCCAGGCGACGATCTGGGTCTTCCTCGCGTTGACCCTCTACCGATTGCTCAAGTACGTGAACAAGAGCGCGGCGAGCACCATGGTCGTCCTCGTCGCCATCGGGGCGGGCATCGTGATGCTGAACGAGATTTTCGGTTTTGAGAGCTTACGGGTCGCAACGGGCGCCGTGAACCTGGACTCCCTGAGCGCTGCCGGTTCGAATGGCGTGGCGCTGCTCTTGCTCGACGCCCAGCACTACGGGATCCTCATCGCCCAGATCTTCTTCGGCCTGTGGCTGGTGCCGCTGGGGTATCTGGCTTACAGGTCAGGATCGTTCCCCAAGGCCCTGGGCGTCGCGCTCATTGTGGGCGGCGCCTGCTACCTCATCGACCTGCTGGCGGCGTTCCTGATCCCCGATCTTGGCAAAGCGATTCATGGCTTCATCACCCTCCCGTCAGCAATCGCGGAGCTATCGATGGTCGGATACCTGCTCGTGATTGGCGTGAAGACCCCAAAGCCAGACGAGCGCATTCCTGCCGCGGCATAAACGTTAGCGGACAGCAACGGCGGCCCTCCCGGGCCGCCGCCGGTTGCGGAGTGCGACTTGTTTTGTCCAGTCGCGCATCATCTGGATGAGGCATCGCCGTACGATGTCTCATCGCTTGATGACATCATCCTTGCTGCCGGCGGTGGCGGGACAGCCCAGTGCTCGTTCAGTGAGGTCGACTGCTGCCCGCTTCAACCGGTTATACGTAAGGCGGGGCGCGGTGGGATGCTATCGCTGATAAGCGAAGGCGCTGACAAACGCGAAGGTCCCGGTGCAGGCACCGGATTGATGCTCGATCGATAGGGTGGTTGCGGTGACCAGCTGGATTAGGATGCGACCGGGCATGTTCGGCGGCTGGTAGCAGTAGATCGAGCCGCCGGGCGTGACCTCCGAGAACTCCCGGTTAGTCGTCCCGGTATGGGTAGGGGTGAAATCCCACACGCCGTGGATCCCAACCGTCCCGCCGATGGAGATCGCGTCGAGCCCTCCATCGAAGTTCTCGTGAACCAATGCCATCATCTTGGAGACATTCCCGTTGGTCTGGTCGGGCGTCCCATTGAACCAGTTGCCCTGCAGCGTCCCCGCCCTGTCCTGGAAGATCTGCCCGCAACCCTGGGAGAGTTGCCTTCCCGGCCCATGGCCAAGCAAGCCGCGAAGCCTCGTGCCGACGTCGCCCTGGTAGTAATCGAGGGCGCAGGCGGCGGTCAGATCGTATTGGCGATCAGAATTGGCGACGTACGGTACCGGCAAACGCGAGTCGTCCATGTCAAAGTCGAGGGCCGCTGACGCCAGACCTCCCGCTGTCCCAATCAGCTCCCCGGCTCGCAATGGGATGCGGACATCAGCATTGCAGTGCTCATAAAGGCTCCCGTCGCCGATGGAGTAGGGCGGGTCGCACTGGTCAAAGGGAATCCCGCCGAGGGGACCGGTGAGACTCGACACGTGACCGAAGCCGCCCCTGACTTCTCGGCAAACGGCGAAGAACATGAAGTAGTCGGTGAAGTCGACAATCCCGTTGGTGGTTTTTACCTGGCGACCGATCTTGGTTGCCGTGAGGTCCCCGGGCGCATACATGTTGACCGTTTGGACCGGGCCGGGAGTGTTCGGAACCGCGCGATTGATCACGAAATAGAGGTGATCACCCGGAATGGGATTAGGACCGCCAAGCGGCACGATGTAGGTGAGCTTGTCCACCGGAATCGGCGAGACCGAAAAGAGCGGACCGGACGAACAGCTCGGCATCGTGGGCTGTAGCGGCGGAAGAGGGCCTGACGCGGATGGCTCCGCGGACGGTGTGGGCGATGGTGGGGTTAGTCTCTTGTTGGCGTTCGTCGCGACGTGGACGTCCGGATGACTCCGCGAGGAGAGGAGCAGCCCTGCGCCCGTACCAGCAACCAGGACCGCGCCAGCGGCCGCGGCGACCCAGAGTCTTTTCACTCGAGCCTGTAACAGCGGGCGTCGCTCGAACCTGCCTAATGCATTGCCTTATCTAGCGCTGATACAGACACCGGGAGTGACCTCTCTCAGCAGAACGACGTGATAGATGTACTACAACGAGTGGCTGGGCTTCGAGGTGCACGGTTCCCATCTCTGGAAGGGACCGGCGCGGCTCCTGTTGGCGCGGCTCCTGCTGGCGCAGCGTCTAGGCGCGATCCGCCCAGGCGACGAGGTTGGCAGCGCTCAGCGTGTTGATGACAGTGTCGGCCGCAGCGCCGCAGGCTGCAGCCCGTTCGCAACCGAGCATCTGCCAGTCGAGCTGCCCGGGGGCGTGAGCATCGGTGTCGATGGCGAAGCGGCAACCTGCCTCCACTGCCAGTCTGAGCAGCCGCTTGGGCGGGTCGAGCCGCTCGGGACGTGAGTTGATCTCCACGGCGACGTCGAACCGCCGGCAAGCCTCGAATACGGCCTCCGCATCGAACTCCGACTCTGGCCGCCCTCTGCCGACAATGATGCGACCGGTGCAGTGGCCCAGTACGTTGGTGAGCGGGTTGGCGACTGCCGTCATCATTCGTTCGGTCATCTGCTCGCGGGGCATACGCAGTTTCGAGTGGACGCTGGCAACGACGATGTCTAGACTGTCGAGCAGGCCGTCCTCCTGGTCGAGGGAGCCGTCCTCGTTGATGTCGACCTCGATGCCGGTGAGGATGCAGAAGGGTGCCAGCCCGACGTTGAGCCGCTCCACCTCCCCGAGCTGCTGGCGCAACCGCTCCGCCGAGAGGCCCCTGGCTACGGTGAGTCGCGGCGAGTGGTCGGTGAGGGCGACATACTCGTGACCCAGCGAGCGCGCGGTCTCGGCCATCTCCAGGATGCTGCTGCCGCCGTCCGACCAGTCGGAGTGCGTGTGGCAGTCGCCACGAAGCGCCGCATGCAAGGCAGCGGCGCCGTCGGCCACAGAGCGACCTTCGGTGGATTCGAGCCGACGCAGGTAGACCGGGGCCTCGCCGCGCTGCGCCTCGGTGATCGCCAGCGCCGTCACAGCGCCAATGCCGGGCAGCTGCTGGAGCGAACCCTCACGGAGCCTCCGGTCGAGCTCGTCCGCGGTGAGTGCTGAAACCACGTCGGCGGCGCGGCGGAAGGCGCGAACGCGGTACGTCGGCTCCTGCGCCAGCTCGAGAAGGAAGGCAATGCGCCGTAGGGCGGTGACCGCCGGGGCATCGTGGGGCACAGACCATGTGTACCTGATCACCATGTGTACCGGATCAGCCCGCCTTTGGCTCAGCCACCGGTGCAGCACGGCGACCTAGTCACCTCGCGAAACCCCGGGCAAGATGCCAGGGACCCAGCCTAGCGGCCGGTCCTCGCGCTGGGCCTGGCCCAGATCGGAATCGACGACGCCACGCCAAGCGCGAGGGCGATGATCAAGACAAGCACCGATCCGCCCCAGTCTGGCTTGGCGCTCATAAGAAACATCACCCCGAGGCCGACCGCGACCGTGGCCAGCCAAGACATGATGAGGAGTGGTTGGCGGACCCGATCCGCGACGTCCGCGACGGCTGCCGTCTCGCCGGCAGGAATTCGTGCCATGCGCGCCAATCGGATGCCGTTGACCGTGCCGACGACGACCACGAACAGCCACCCGACCACGGCCACGACGATCCAGGCAACGACGTGCCAGGTGGTGATCACCATGTACAAGCCCGTGACCAAAAGGGTTACGGCCGACAGGGGCCCGAACACTCCGCTGAGAGCGGCGACGCTGCCCCAGTCCCGTACCTGTTCGGCGGTGGTCGCCCCTGACAGATAGCGAATGGCCAGCCCCTCGAGGCCAAGCGTGACGAAGAGCAAGACGGCACCGATCAGGTGGAGAAACAGCGCAACCAGATACAGGGTCATGGTCGGCACCTCGTGCTGCGCACCATGGTTACAATTTGTAATCATGGCAGACGGGAATCACCTCGGGCTGGTCGACTTCGGGTCGACCGGCATCACCGGCTCCTGCGCGCGATGAACTGGCTCAAGTTGCTCCATATCCTCGGCGCCACGGTCTGGCTCGGCGGCGGGACCACGCTGATCGTGATTGGCATCCGCGCCCGGGCCCGCGGCGATGCGAATGCCATCCTCGAATTTGCCCGCACGGTGCCCTACGTGGGGATGCGCGTCCTCGGACCGGCCTGGATCGTTGTGTTGATCACGGGCGTATGGATGGTGGCCGTGAGCGCGGCCTGGAAGTTCTCCCAGCTGTGGGTGCTCCTCGCCCTCGGGCTTTTTGCGGTGGCCTTCCTGGTCGGCGCGGTGTACATGAGCCGGGTGGGCATGCAGCTCGAGCGCATGGCGCGCGCAAATCAGAGCACAGGCGGTTCAACACTGGTGACTCGGTGGATCGCCGGCTATGGGCTGGTGATGGCTGCCCTGCTTTGATCGCGGTCTGGGACATGGTCTTCAAGCCGGGCACCTGACGACAGACTCGATGGCACCGCGCCAACCGCGTCGCGGCCTGTCACCGGAACGCCGCAACGATCTCCTCCGAGGGCGGGGAGTCGCGTTCCTAGCTCCCAGGTCGGGGCGCGCTCGTCGCGGCGTTGGAGTGAGCGCCTGCGGTCGATCGGCCTCGAGGCGCGCCAGGTGATGTTGTTCTGGAATGTGGCGATTGCGGAAGGCCGGTCGCAGCGACAGCTTGCCGACGCCCTCGGGTTGCCGGAAAGCCGGATCGTCGGGCTGGTCGACTCGCTCGAGGCCGACGGGTATCTCGAACGCAGGACCACTCCGAGCGATCGACGTGCCCGCAGGCTCCATCTCACCGGCGGGGGCCGCAACCTCCTCAAGCGTGTGATGACCGTTGCCGCCGAGCACGAGGCCGACTTCAGCCGCGGGCTCAAGCCGGCGGAGCGTGCGGCGCTGGTTGCGTTGCTCAGCAAGGTCGCCGCCGCCCACGGACTGCTCGCCACGGTGCACCCAGACTTCTAGGCCCATTGCTCGATTAGGCCCACTGGTCGATTGCCGCATGATATTCACCGTGCGGCGGATCCGAGAAACGGAGTACGCGCGGCGTGGGGCGGTCAACATCGCCTACCAGGTTGTCGGCCAGGGGCCTCATGACCTCGTCCTCGTTGGTCCGTGGCTCAGCAATATCGAGGTCCGCTGGGACATCCCCGAGTGGGAATACCTCTACGACCGCTTCGCCGCCTTCAGCCGATTCATCTCCTTCGACAAGTACGGGATGGGCCTCTCCGACCCGGCTCCCCCTGATTCGCTGCCAAGCCTCGAGGAGTGGGCCGACGACGTCCAAACAGTCATGGTCGCGGTGGATTCGAAAGAGGCGACGCTTCTCGGGATTGCCGATGGCGGACTGATGGCGCTGCTGTTCGCCGCCACGCATCCTGAGCGGATGCGATCGCTCGTGTTGCTCAACGCGGCTGCCAGGGTCTCGTGGGCCCCCGATTACCCGATCGGGATGCCGCTCGAGCGACAAGAGGCCATCCTGGCCAGTGTGGATCATGCCTGGGGCCGGGCGCAGGTCGTCTCGCAGATCAATCCGCAAGCAGACCAGGCGATGCGGGAGGCGTGGGCCCGGCAAGTACGGCTGGCGGCCGGCCCCACAATGGGCCGAGCGATCTTCCGAATGCTCTTCGCCCTGGATGTCCGCTCGGTGCTGGCGTCGGTGCGGGTCCCGACGCTGGTTCTGACGACCTTCAGCCCGCTGCTGCCGCGCGAGCATTCGCAATATCTTGCCGACCACATTCCGGGCGCTCGGCTGGTTGAACTTTCAGGTTCGATCGCTCAGCCCACCATGAGCGACATGGATGCACTTGCCGACACGATCGAGGAATTCGTCTCGGGCACACGCACCGCCGCGAATATCGATCGCATGGTGATGACGGTTCTCTTTACCGACCTCGTGGACTCAACCCGGCGGCTGGCCGAGGTCGGTGATCGCCAGATCCTCGATGTGCACGACCGGCTGGCGCAGCAGCAAATCGCTTTTTACCGCGGCTCGCTCATCGAGCGGACGGGAGATGGCTTGCTCGCGACATTCGATGGTCCAGCTCGAGCCATCCGCTGCGCGCTCGGGATCCGTGATGCCATACGCGGGCTCGGGATGGAAATTCGCGCGGGCCTCCATATTGGTGAGGTTGAACGCCGTGATGAACGACTCGCCGGGCTTGCGGTGCACATCGCGGCGAGAGTGATGGCCCTTGCCGGACCAGGCGAAGTCCTCGTGACCCGCACCGTGAGAGACATCGTCGCCGGGTCAGGCTTTGTGTTCAAGGATCGAGGGAGTCATCCGCTGAAGGGGCTGCCCGATGAGTGGCAGGTCTTCTCGGTCGAGGGCGGATAACTACGCCCGGGAGAAATCCCAACAAAAGCAATCGGGCGCCCCTCTATAAGGATGGAGCGCCGACTTTAGAAGATCGAGCTTAGGCAGGATAGGAACGACCGACCCGGCTCACGAAGCCGTAGGTTACGCGAGTTGGACAAACCGCGCAGAGCTACACGTGAGTTGGAGGGTCGGTCGCAATGCATAGGCTGCGCTTCGTGGGACTCGACGTGCACAAGCAGACGATCGTGGTGGCAATCGGCGAGGAGGGCCGCGGCATGCCGCTGGACCATAGCTAACAGGGGCGGCGTGACGGCGAGACTTTTGCCACCCCACACCACGCCCGGTTCTGAGAGGGCCTGGGGGTGTGATTCCCCCGGGCCACTCTCCGGCTGGCGAGGTGCTATCGCGCTGGACCAGTCGCCACTCTACCCAATTGACCCAGCCAGCCGAGTGATGGAGGGCCGGATTCATGGCAAGCGTGACGCGGGTCTGGAAGCGACGTGCTCGCTTACCGCTGGCTTCGTCGTCTGACGCTCGCGCGTGTAGCGGATTGCGAGCTGGACCCGGGACGAAATGCCCAGCTTGGAAAAGATGTGGGCAAGGTGCGTTTCAACCGTTCGGCGCGAGATCGAGAGTTGGGCGCCGATCTCACGGCTGGTGCGGCCGCCCGCCACCAGGCGGGCGACGCTCAACTCGGTCGGGGTAAGCGCGGCCCAGCCGACGATCGGCCGCCGGGCCAGCCCGGGCTCACGGTGGCGCACGTCAAGGGCGCGCAGTGCCGCTGTCGTCCGAGACATTGGCAAGCGGGCACCGACCCGAAGATACTCGCGCCGCGCTTCCTCCAGCAGACTGATCGCCTTCGCGTTCGGCCCTCGCTCAGAGAGCGCAAGGCCAGCCTGCTCGCAGGCGAACGCCAACTCGAGGCGTTGCCGCCCCTGCCGCAATGACTCGACGGCTGCTTCCAGTATCGAGGGGTCATCTTCGAGCCGGCCTCGACAGCGAAGAGCAATCCCGCGAGCGCTCGACAGTCCGCTGTTGCCGGCCGCGGCCTCGACGGCTTCGACGGCCTGTCGGGCTTGCTCCCGGTCGCCGACCGCGAGCGCGATCCGCACCATGTCTGGGGCCATGGCCAGGTACTGGATGGGGTACCCATTGCCGAGGAGCGACCACGCCATGTTCAGCACGTCGAACGCCTCACGGGTGCTGCCGGCTGCATCAAGCAGCAGCGCACGGACCCATAGCATCACCTGGATGCCGAACTGCACCCCTTCCGCCAGCATCGCCTGCTCGGCCGATGTCAGCGCGGCCTGGGCTCCATCCGGATCGCCACGTTGCAGGGCGATGTAGGCGAGATACGCGTGCAGCTGAGGAGCCATCCCACCGATCCCCAACTCCTGGGAAAGCGCGATGGAGGTCTCGAATTCCGCCACAGCATCGTCCCACTCGCCGGCCAGCCATCGGCTTCGTCCCGCGGCCAGATGGAAGGTCGCCTGGTGCCAGGCCAGTCCTGACTCCGTGCTCGCCCGATAGCCGATCTGCAGCACCTGAGACGATTCTTCGAACCGCTCGGCATCCGCCAGAGAGAGACCGAGCCAGAGGTGCACGGGACGGTAGGGGGTCTCCGGGTCGCGGCTGCGGCCGGCGAGGGCCACCGCACGCTGGGTCAGCTCGACCGCTTCAGGGAGGCGGGCATCGAAGTACGCCACCATCCCGAGTGCCGAGAGACCCTGCGAGAGCGCAAAATCATCACCCAGACGCTCGGCGATCTCGGTCGACTCGCGGGCGAGCTGCGCCGCCCGGCGCGCATCCCCACTGAGAACGCGGGCGAGGGCCGCGTCGGCCAGCAGCCGGCAAAGCTCGGCGTCGGTGGTGCCGGGCCGGCCCGCGAGCGTTTCGATCTCATCGGCCGCTTCACCGGTCGAGCCGAGCTGCATCAGGCCGTTGGCCAGCAGGTGTCGCCACCGCGCTTCCTTCGCTGTGCCGGTAAGGTTGGGCAACATCTCCCTGGCCATGGCCAGGCAGTCCCTGGCTCTTCCGGCCCCCAGCAGCGCCAGCGCTCGATCGACCAGCATCTCCTCGCGCGCCGGATCCTGCGGACCGACCAGCGTCAACGCCCGGTCGAACAGTTCGACTGCCGTCACCGGGGCCATCGGCATCGCTTCAACGGCGGCGGTGTTCAGCCACTGGACCGCTTCCGTCTCGCCAGACTCACCGCCCAGGCAGAGGTGGTCCGCGACGATCGCCGGGGGTCCCCCGGCGGCCGCCAGCGCCCGTCCCACCTGCAAGTGAAGGGCTCGTTTGAGGCTGAGCGGGATGTCCTGATAGATGGCGTCGCGGACCAGCTCATGCCGAAACGCCAGCTCGGCACCGGCCTCTCCGACCAGCCCATCGCTAAGCGCCGGCGCGAGTCCGGACATCAGCCGACTGGGCATCTCGTTCAAGACCGTGGCAAGCTCGACGGCCGAGAATCGGGCGCCCAGGATCGAAGCCATGCGGAGCAGTTGAATCGTCTCAGCGGGCAGGCCGTCCAGGCGGCGAAGCACGAGCGGGCGAAAGCTCGACGGCAAGCTGGCATCGATGAGGTCTACGGTCCCATTGACCAGGCGCAGGGCCCCGCTGCCGCGGAGTGCCAGGACGAGTTCGCGCACCAGGAGTGGGTTGCCTGCCGCACCCGTGATGTACCGGAGCAATTCGGTTCCCGGCACGCCGCCGATCAATTCCTCGATCAGCGCTTCCACAGCCTTCGCGTCGAGCGGCGTGAGAGCGAGCTCTACTGGATCCAGCGACGATGAGGAGCGCAAGAAGCGCTCCAGCTCTTCTCGCCGAGGCAGCGGGCGCAACGTCACAAGGACAGCCATTGGCAAAGACGCGGCCTGCCGGGCCAGGTAATGAAGGGCGCCCAGCGAAGCGCTATCGGCCCAGTGCAGGTCGTCCAGCGCGAGAACCACGGGGCGCTGCAGGGCCAGCTTCTCCAACAGGCCCAGGATGGCTTCGAGGACTTCAAAGCTCAGGTGCTGCTCGGGCCGGCTGTGGGCGCTGAGGAGCGCGGCGAGCGCGGTGCGGTCGGCATCCGCCAACGCATGCAGATCCAGGGCGTCTGCCAGGGCGGCAAAGGGCTGATCCTGGCCAAGCTCGTGCGCCGTGCCGCTCAGGACGGTAAGGCCAAGCCGGCCGGCGGTCGTCAGGGCCGCCCGGAGCAGTTCTGACTTGCCGATGCCGGCCTCTCCCTCGACGACGGCAAGACGGCCGCGCCCAGCCAGGGTCGCCTGCAGGACACCATGCAGGAGCTCGACCTCGCGTTCCCTGCCGTAGAGCTTGCCCAGCGTTTGCACCGCCGCCTCCTCCACCGCGGCACCCCTCCGCTGGAATCCTCCGCGACATCAGTAAGAGTACGGATGTGGGCGAAAGCCGGTGGCCAGCAGTATACAGAGGGCTACTGAAAGCGACATCATGTAGCCGGAGGGGTTGCAGGTGAGGGTTGAGCTCGTCTGCTTGCGGCGCGACAGGGACGCGGCGATCCGGCTCATCTGCCTTCCGCCGGCAGGCGGTTCGGCCTCTTTCTATCACCGCCTCGGCAGCCGGCTGTCGCAGGGCGTCGAGGTGGTCGGCGTCCAGCTGCCCGGCCGCGGGCACCTCGTGGGTCAGCCGCCGTACCGTGCGCTGGGGGCAATGCTTGCGGACCTGGTACCGGCCATGATGTCGCTGGTGGACAGGCCGTTTGCGCTGTTCGGCCACAGCATGGGCGGCCTGCTCGCGTTCGAGCTCGCCCGCGGACTTCGCCGCGTGTGTGGCTCGAGCCCAGTCGGGCTGATCGTCGCGGCGTGCGCAGCGCCTCAGCTTCCCCGAACGCGCCGACCGGTCCACCGGCTGCCCTCGGCGCAGCTCTGGGACGAGCTTTCGCGCCTGAACGGAACGCCAGACGAGGTGCTGGAAAGCACCGACATCATGGAGCTACTCGAGCCGGCGATTCGGGCGGATTTCGCGATCTGCGACAGCTACCACTACGTCGTGGACCGGCCGCTGCACTGTCCGCTGGTCGTCTTTGGCGGCGGCGCCGATCCCAATATCTCGCGAGCGGAGCTGCACGCCTGGGCCATGCACACGACGTCTTCGTTTCGCCTATCGATGCTTCCCGGCGATCACTTCTTCGTGACGCGCGAGCTGCCCAGGCTCGTGCAGGCAATCGAGGTCGAGCTCACGCATTGGGGTTATCGCCTCAGCAAGGGTGATGTCGCATGAGCGGCGGCCTGATCCTCGAGCAACGGCAGCAGGGCTCCGTCCTGGAAGCGCTCCGCCTGCCGCGCGCCGCGCTCTCTCCGGACGAACGGCACCAGCCATTCCCCTTGACGGACATGCAGCAGGCCTACTGGATCGGCCGCGATCCGCTTTTCGAGCTGGGGAACGTCGCCGCGCTCTTCTATACGGAGTTGGACCTCGTCGGCTTCGATCTCGGGCGCGCCGAGCAGAGTCTTGGCCGGCTCATCGAACGCCACGACATGCTGCGGGCCGTGCTTCTGCCGGATGGCCGCCAGCAGATTCTGCCGCGGGTTCCTGCGTACCGCATCGAGGTCACAGACCTTTCGACATCACCCGCGGCGCGGGCGACTCTCGAGGCACAGCGGAGCCGCATGTCTCAACAGATGCGGCCCTGCGATCGCTGGCCCCCGTTCGAATTCCACGCCTTCAGACTCCCATTCGGTCAGATCCGCCTCTGCGCCGCAATCGACCTGCTCTTTTGCGATGCCAGCAGCATGGAGATCTTCATGGCCGAGTGGTTTGCGATCTACGACAACCCTGATGTTCCCCTTCCGGCGCTGGAGCTGTCCTTTCGCGATTACGTCCTCGCCCGGCAGCAGATGGAGCCAACGTTCGAGCGCTCGCGCGCTTACTGGCAGAATCGATTACGGTCACTCCCGCCGGCACCCGAGTTGCCGCTGGCAAAGGACCTGTCGGCGGTCACGCGACCGCGCATGGCGTCGAGGTCGGTACGGCTATCGGCCGACTCGTGGGCTCAGCTGAAGACGCGCGCGTCGCAGCTTGGGCTGACGCCGCCCGCCCTGCTGTGTGCAGCCTACGCCGAGGTGCTGCGGAGCTGGAGCAAAGGGCGCCGATTCACGATCAACATTCCAATCGCCGACCGCTTGCCGGTGCACCACCAGGTGCGACAGATCATCGGCGACTTCACGACGCTGGTCCTGCTCGAAGTCGATCAGCCATCGTCGCTGTCCTTTAAAGATCGCGCGCTCGCCTTGCAGCGGCAGCTCGCAACAGATCTCAAGCATCGACACGTGAGTGGCGTCCGGGTGCTCCGCGAGTTGGCTGCCTCGGGCGGGAGGCATCGAGCGGCCATGCCGGTGGTCTTCACCTGCCTCGTTGGAAAGCGAGCGGCTCGTCGCGTGCCCGATTATGTGCAGGACTTCGTCTATACCCTGGCCAATGTTCCACAGGTGTACCTGGAAAACCAGGTCTTCGAGGTGGGGCCGACGCTGCACATCAACTGGGACGCGGTGGAGGAGCTTTTCCCAGACGGGATGCTGGACGACATGTTCGAAGCCTACGGCCGGCTGCTGCATCGGCTCGCGGCGGAAGACCAAGCCTGGGACGAAATTCGGCCACTGTCCTTGCCGCCCGCGCAGCTTGTCCGTCGCACTGCGGCGAACGCGACCGCGGTCGCGTGTCCCGACCTGCTCCTGCACACGCCGCTCGACGATCAGGTGGACCGGCGCGGGGAGGTACCGGCGGTGATCACGGGGAACGTGATCCTGTCATACGGCGAGCTCAGCCGGCGGGCGAACACCATCGGGCATTGGTTGCGAGCGATGGGGGCAAAGCCGAATCGGCTGGTGGCTGTCGTGATGGAGAAGGGTTGGGAGCAAGCGGTCGCGATCCTGGGGGTACTGCGAGCAGGCGCGGCCTATCTCCCGATCGATCCGCACTGGCCCCAAGAGCGGATCTGGTACCTGCTGCAGCACGGGGAGGTCGAGCTGGTCCTTACCCAACCCGAGGTCGACGCCCGATTGGCGTGGCCAGCGACCATCCAACGGCTTCAGGTCAGCGAATGGCTGAGTGGCAATGATCGGCCGCCGACGCCAGCGACCGCGCCGTCGGACCTGGCCTACGTCATCTTCACCTCCGGCTCAACCGGCCTTCCGAAAGGGGTGATGATCGACCACCGGGGCGCGGTCAACACCATTGCCGACATCAACCGCCGCTTTGACGTGACTGCGCAGGATCGGGTGCTGGCGCTCTCCGCGCTCAACTTCGACCTCTCCGTCTACGACATCTTCGGTGTGCTCGGGGCGGGTGGCACGGTGGTCGTGCCCGAGCATGCGGCTGATCGAGATCCGCAACGATGGGCCGAGCTGGTGCGCCAGCATGGCGTGACGGTCTGGAACTCGGTGCCGGCGCTGATGGAAATGCTGGTCGAGCATCTGGACGGGGATGCCACGGCGTTGGGTGCGCAGCTGCGCCTGGTGATGCTGAGCGGAGACTGGATCCCGCCGACCCTCCCGGCCCGGATTCGCCAGGTGGCTCCTGGAGCGCAGATCATCAGTCTGGGCGGTGCTACCGAGGCCTCCATCTGGTCGGTCAGCCACTCGATCGAGACGGTTGATGCCAGCTGGCGAAGCATCCCCTACGGCCAGCCACTTGCGAACCAGCGCTGCCACGTCCTCGACACCGACCTCGAGCCCCGTCCAGAGTGGGTGCCCGGCGACCTCTACATCGGGGGAGATGGGCTGGCCAGAGGCTACTGGCGAGATCCAGAGAAAACCGAGGCCAGTTTCATCGTGCATACGCGCAGCGGCGAGCGTCTCTACCGGACCGGAGACCTCGCCCGTTACCAGCCCGACGGCAATCTCGAGTTTCTCGGCCGCGAAGACTTCCAGGTCAAAGTCAACGGCTACCGGATCGAGCTCGGCGAAATCGAGCGCGCCCTCGAGCGCCACCCGGAGGTCCGCACCGCGGTCGCGGTGGCCCACGCTCAGTCGTCGGGCCACCGCCGCCTGGTTGCCTATGTCGTCCCTGAGTCGGAAGCTCCGATCAGGGCATCGCGACAAGGGAACACCGAACACATCAGAGGCTGGCAGTCGGTCTTCGATGAGGTCTACGACGGCGGCCCCGCCGATCCGGATTTCAACACCGCCGGCTGGGTGAGCAGCAACACCGGCGAACCGATCCCGGCGGCGCAGATGCACGAGTGGGTGGAGAGTACCGTGGAGCGGATCCGCCCGCTCGGCGCTCGACGAATCCTCGAGATCGGCTGCGGCACCGGTCTCCTCTTGCGTCGGCTGGCGCCGGACTGCCACCGGTACGTGGCGACCGACAATTCCGCGACCGCGATCGAGCGACTGACCGAGCAACTCGCCGCTGACCCGAAACGGTTCGAGCGCGTCGAGGTCTTGCAGAGGGATGCCGATGATCTCAGCGGGCTGGAGGACACGGCGTTCGACCTGGTGATCATCAACTCGGTCGTTCAGTATTTCCCCAACGTCCAATACCTGGTCGACGCGCTCACGCAGGCCGCCCAATTCGTCCGGCCTGGTGGACATCTCTTCGTGGGAGACGTTCGGAGTCTTCCCTTGCTCGAGTGCTTTCATGCCTGCGTGGCGCTGGCACAGTCACCGCGATCGACCCGGATCGCGAGCCTGGTGGACCAGGTGCGCCAGCGCATGGACAGCGACCACGAGCTCGCCGTCCATCCGCGGTTCTTCTCGGTCCTCGCCCGCGTCATGTCGTGCCGGTTGATCCAACTATCGCCACGCGGCGGCCGCACCCTCAACGAGATGACGAAGTTCCGCTACGACGCCGTCCTGCGCGTGCCGGCCGAGAGCGGACCGCTCCTCAACGCCACACAGCTGGACTGGCAGGTCGATCAAGTGAGCCTAAAGACCCTCCGCAGATGCCTGGCAAGCGGCCAAACAGACGTGCTGGTCGTGAAACAGATTCCCAATCGCCGCGTCGAGCGCGAGGTGCGGATGCTTCGCGCGCTGCGTGAGGCGGCGCCGGATACGATCCTCGCAGATGTTGGGACCAGAGTCCTGGATGCGGAGGTGTCGGCCATCGACCCAGACGATCTCGCCTCCGTCGTCGGTAGCGTTCCCTATCGCATCAGCGCCGACTGGTCGGCAGGCCGATCCGACGGCTCCTTCGACGCAGTCTTTGTGCGCGCGGACCGGCCAGACGAAGCGCTCATCGCGCCCGATTCGGCGGCCGCGGCCCCCGAAGATGGCTGGGAACGCCTGGCCACGAAGCCTGCTCCGCCTGGCCATGCCGCGCTGCCACAACGTCTGCGCACCTACCTGGCGAACCGGCTGCCCGGCTACATGGTTCCGGCATCGATCCAGGTCGTCGATCACTTGCCCCTGACGGCGAACGGCAAGCTCGATCGGAGCGCCCTGCCTGCGCCGGTCTTTGGGGGACAGCAAGAGTTCAGCCGCACGGTTGCTCCGCCCCGCACCCCGACCGAGCAGACGCTCGCCAACCTCTGGTCGGCGCTCCTCGGCGCGCCGCCCAGCATCCATGACAATTTCTTCGCCGCGGGTGGCGACTCGCTCGACGCGGTTCAGCTCGTAGCGAGCGCCGCCGGCGCGGGAATCACGCTGACGCTGCGCCAGGTTTTCGAGCATCCCACCGTTGCCGGTCTCGCCGGGCTGGCCGACCGCCGCGCCCTCACCCATCAGGACCCATGGCCGGTGGTCGTGGGTGACCCTGAGCATCGCGCCGAGCCGTTTGCGCTGCTGCCGATCCAGCAGGCTTATCTCCTGGGCCGCAACCCCTTCTTCGAGCTAGGAAATGTTGCACCGAAATTTTATGCCGAGTTTGAGATCATCGACTTCGACGTCGAGCGGGCAGAGCGTGGCCTGCAGCGGCTAGTTGCCCGGCATGAAATGCTTCGGCTAGTGGTGCTCGCCGACGGCCATCAGCAGATCCTGGCCAAGGTCGAGCCCTATCGGATCAAGATGCACGATCTCACCGGGCTGGATGGTGAGGACCTGTCGCAGACGCTGGCCGCGATCCGCGAGCAGGTCTTCCAAAAACGGATGGATCCGGAGCGCTGGCCACTGTTCGAAATCCAGGCCATCCGGTTGCCAGACGAGAGCACCAGGCTGTTGGTCGCCATCGACCTGCTCATCATCGACGGGCGAAGCCTGGCGATCTTTACCAGCGAGTGGGCGGCGCTCTATCAGGATCCCGAGGCAGTGCTGCCGCCGCTGACGCTATCCTTTCGCGACTACGTCAGGGCGACCGCGCAGATCGATCAGTCTGATCGCGCCTTACGGTCGCATGATTACTGGCTCGCCCGCCTGCCGTCATTGCCCGACGCTCCCGAGCTGCCGCTGGCTTGCGGCGCGGGCGCCCTTGACGAGGTTCGGTACCAGCGCCGCAGCTCGACGATTCCCGCGGGGCAGTGGAGCGAGCTCAAGCGGAGAGCGGCGGAAGCCGGGCTGACCCCGTCGGCCGTGCTGTGCACCGCCTATGCACAGGTGCTGGGAACCTACAGCACGAGCCAGCACTTCACGCTCAACGTGACCATCAACGATCGCTTGCCAGTCCATCCCCAGGTGGATCAGGTCATGGGCAACTTCACCTCGCTGGTCCTGCTCGAGGTGGACGCAGGAACGGCCGCCACGTTCTTAGAGGGCGCCGAGGCGCTGCAGCGACAACTCTCGCAGGACCTCGAGCACCGCCATTTCAGCGGCGTGCGCGTGCTGCGCGAGCTCGGCCGAAAGAAGGGCGCGGGCCGGGCGCTCATGCCGGTGGTCTTCACCAGCCTGGTGGGCGAACCGGTGAGCCAGGCTGGGGCCCGGTTCGGCCGGCTCGTCAATAGCGGCCTCCAGACCCCACAAGTCCACCTGGAGAATCAGGTCTTCGAGCTGGATGACTCGCTGCAGATCCATTGGGACGCGGTGGCCGAGCTCTTTCCTCAAGGATTAGTCGACCGCATGTTCGCTGGCTATGGCGAGCTGCTCAGCCGGCTGGCGGAGGCGGACGACGCGTGGACCGAAGTCGTCCCGCCACCCAGATCACCGGACATCCGATCGCGCACCGAGGCGAGCCGGCAGATGGATGCGGGCGCGAAGCACCGCTCGAGGCGGGAGCGTCCCACAAATGAGGCCGAGCGAACGCTGGCGGCGATCTGGGAACGCCACCTGGGCGTTACGCAGATCTCGATCCACGACCACTACACCGAGCTTGGCGGCGACTCGATGACCGCGCTGCAGATCATTTCCAGCGCCCGCAGGGCGGGGATCGAACTGACCCCGAGGCTCTTCTTCGAACATCCGACCGTGGCTGAGCTCGCTGCCGTTGCGTCAACGGTGCGGACGCCTGATGCCGTCCAGGACCCGGTGGTCGGCGCAGTCCCGGTGATGCCGGTTCAACACTGGTTCTTCACGAATGATCTGGCCTTAACCGACCATGGGAACTACGTCTTCCTGTTCACGACGGCGCAGCCATTGCAGCGAACCATCCTCGAACAAGCGCTCCGCGCGTTGCTTATCCATCACGACGCGCTGAGGTCGAGGTTTCTGACGAAGGACGGGACCTGGACGCAAGTCATCCTGCCCCCGGAGTCCGCGAACTCGTGCGCACTTTCCTGGTTCGACCTCGCCGCCGTTTTTGAGGCCACGCGCGCGGCGAGCCTGGAGGACAGTGCGATGCAACTCTCAGCCAGCCTGAATCTCCGCGAAGGTCCGGTGCTGCGGGTGGCATATTTCGACATGGGCGCGGCACCCGGGCGGCTGCTGGTCATCGGCCACTGGCTGATCTGGGACATGTACTCGTGCCGCGTATTTTTCGAGGACCTGATCACGGCCTACGAGCAGCTGGCGCGGACCGGCCACTGCCAGCTCGCTGCCAAGACCACCTCAGTCCGTACCTGGGCGGCGCGACTGCAAGCCCATGCGGGCTCGCCGACGCTGGCCGAGGAGGCGAGCTACTGGCTCAGGTTGGGACGTGAGACGGCGGCCGCGCTGCCGGTTGATGACCGGACCGGCCAGAACACCCTCGACTCCGCGCAGACAATCGTTCGATCGCTCGATCGAGGCGTCACCAGCTGCTTGTTGCGCATGCCGGCCGCGCTCGACGTCCCGATCGATCGGGTTCTCCTGACTGCCCTGACTCGGGCGGTCTGTGGCTGGGCCGGCGCCGAATCCGTGCTCGTCGACCTGGAGGGACATGGCCGAGAGGAGCTCTTTAGGGACTGCGACCTCTCGCGAACCATTGGCCGGGTCTCGACGATCTTCCCCGTCCGGCTCGAACCCGGCGCCGGCTCACCTCGACAGAGCCTCGAGCGGGTGACCGACGCGCTGGCACGCATCCCGAACAAGGGCATCGGTTACGGGCTGCTGCGTTACCTGAGCCCGGACCCATCGGTCAGGCAACGGTTCGCCGAGCTGCCCGGAGCCGAGATCGGGTTCAACTACCTTGGCCGGCTCGACGACATCTATTATGGAGGGCCATTTCAGCCGGCGCCCGAATTTCCGGGTCGCCATCGAGCCTCGGCGGGCCGTCGCACCCGGCTCTTCGACTTCCTGGCGGGCATCGTGCAGGGCCGGTTGCTCTTCGGCCTGACCTACAGCGCAAGCCTGCACGAACGCTCAACCGTTGAGCGGCTGGTCGCGCAGCTGATGAACGAGATTGCTGAGCTTGCCAAACTCGGGCAAGGGCCGGAGCCCGAGCCGGCAGTCGACCTGCCTGCCGACGACGCCGAGCCCGATCAGGGCTTCATGGTTGCGGTGCTTGAAGCCTGGGCCGGTCAACGCCGCGTGGCACGCGCCTGATGCGCCGGCTGGCTGCCATCGCGCGGCGCCGTGGATTGCCCATCGTCGCGATCTGGCTTGCCCTGCTGGCTGCCGCGGTGCCATTCGCCGCGCGAATGAATGACCACCTCACCAGCGGTGGGTTTGATGTCCCGGGCAGCGGATCGGAGCTGGCGGCAGCCCAGCTGCGTGAGGCGTTCCCCGACCAGCAGGCTGAACGCTTGAGCATCCTGGTGGTGGGTCACGAGGCCGCCACCCCAGCTGACTACCGCGTGGCGACGGATTTCGTTCGGCGCGCGGTTCGGGGTCAGCCGGTCACACCGGTGGCGCCGGATCCCGGCGCTCTGGCTGCCCTCAGCCAGGCACAGCCAGGGGCGCGCCGGTATCTCGTTCCGCTCGCGTTTTCAGCCAGCTTCGACCGCACCGTCGACCTGGCCCGTTGGCTGCTGGCGAACCTGAAGGCGAAACCTGGCGGCCTCCGCTCGGTCGATCTCTACCTGATCGGGAGAACCGCCCAGGGCGCGGCGCTACAGGAACGATCCAAGCAGAGCGCCGCAGCGGCCGAGTCGCTCGGATTTCCCATCGTCTTGCTGATCTTGCTGGTCGTTTTCGGCTCGCTGGCGGCCGCCGCCCTCCCGGTTGCTCTTGGAGTGGTCAGCGTCACGCTCACCGGGGCTACGATCTATTTCGTCTCGCAAATGCTCGAGACATCCGTGTTTGTCACCAACGTGACGTCCCTGATCGGGATCGGCGTGGCCGTCGACTACGCGCTCTTCATGCTCGCTCGTTATCGCGAAGAGATCCACCGAGGCGCCACCCGGCAAGAGGCCGAGCGAGCCATGATGCGGACATCGGGCCGGGCCGTGATCTTTTCCGGCGCCACGGTGGTGGTCTCAGTGGCCAGCATCTTCGCCCTCAATAACACGGCCCTGCGGTCGCTGGCGCTGGGGGCGATGATCGTGGTCAGCATCTCGGTGCTGGCCGCGACCATCCTCTTGCCGGCCCTGATCCGACTGCTGGGACAACCGCTCGAGCAACCGGGGCGGGTCATGCAACGCATCCGCCGGAGGCTCCCGCAGCCTTCGACCGCCGAGTTCTGGTCCCGGTGGGTCACGATCGTCATCGCCCATCCCTGGAGAAGCCTGATCGGGGCGAGTCTCTTTCTTGGTGCGTTGAGCCTGCCGGCCATCGGCATGCGGGTTGGCGACGACACGATCAGGCAGCTGCCGCCGAGCGATTATGTGCGGCAGGGCGCGGATCTAGCGGCCGAGCTCGATGGCGCCGGTACGCAGTCGCCGGTGCTGGTCGTCATCCGCCTCCGCGAAGCGGGAGGACCCGCAGTCGCTGCCGTCAGGGAAGTGGACCAGTTGCGTCAGCCGCTAGCCGAGGTGCCCGAAGTCGCAACCGTGATGCCGCTGGTGATCAGCCAGGAGGGGCGGACTCTGCTGCTGCCAGTGGTGGCCGTGCACGAGCCGGAGGACGACCGATTGACGGCACTGGTCAAGGACCTGCGCCAGCACACGCTGCCGAACAGCCCGCTGGCGCACGATCCCAACGTTCTCAGCATCAACGTTGGCGGCAGCACCGCGACGGCCCTCGACCTGGCGGAGCTCATTACCGGCAGGTTGCCGGTGGTGGCCGGCCTGCTGCTGGCCCTCACCTATGTCGTCCTCCTGCTGTTGCTGCGGTCCGTCATCCTGCCGCTCAAGGCCATCATCCTCGACCTGCTGTCCGTCGGCGCCGCGCTCGGGGTCCTGGTGGTCGTCTTCCAGTGGCAACCGTTGCAGCAACTCGGCGTCCACCCACCGGTGTCACGACTGCAGGCGGTGGCCCTGCCCTTGATCCTGGCGGTCGTCTTCGGTCTGTCGATGGATTACGAGGTCTTCCTGCTGACCCGTATTCGCGAGCGCTACGAGGTGAGCCGCAACAACGCGTTTGCCGTCGCTCATGGCATCGCGACCAGCGCGCGGATCGTGACCGGCGCCGCGCTGGTCATGGTCGCCGTGTTCACCGTCTTTGCCACGGTCAGTGTCCCGGTCGTACAGCAGATCGGTCTCGGCTGCGCCGTGGCGGTGGCCATCGACGCGACCGTGACCCGGCTGGTTCTGCTTCCGGCAACCATGCGGCTGTTGGGAGAGTGGAACTGGTGGATGCCGGGCTGGCTCGGCCGTCACCTCCCCCGACTCGGCGAACGCGTTCACGTCAGCGGGACGCTGCCCGCCCCGACTCCGGTGCTGGCGGCGTGGAAGCGGTGACGCCCGGCATGGCCCAGCGCGCTGGCCCGGACGCCGAGACCGTTGACGTCGTGATCGTCGGCGGCGGCTTCGCCGGCGTCGAGGTTGGCGCGCAGCTCCGCCGGCTGAGCCCATCCGCGACCGTCGCCATCGTCAGTCCCAGCCCATCGATGCTGTACCGGCCGTGGCTGATCTATCTTCCGGTCGAGCGGATCGCCCTCGAGCAGGCGCAGATCGACCTGCGCCCCTGGGCGCAGCGGCACCGGATCAGGCTGGTCGACGAGTGCGTCCAATCGATCGATCCTGGCGATCGCGCAGTCCGGCTACGCAATGGTGCACGGCTCCGCTATTCCGTCCTGGCGCTGGCGACTGGGGCGGTTTCCGACCGGCACCGCATCGCCGGTGGCGATCGCCATGCGCTGTGGCCGTGCGACCTGGAGGACGCACTGTCCTTCAGCCGGCTGTGCGGTGAACTGGCGAGCGGCGTCGTGACCGTGATCGCGGCCGGGGAGCGACCAGGTCCCGGGCTCGAGTATGCCGGCTGGCTGGCACGAACGTGGTCAGGGGCGCGCCGGTTGGGACGTCGCGTCCGCCTGCTTGACCACGAGGCGGCTCTCCGACGGCAGCTTGGCGCACGCGCGCTGACGGTGATCCGGCAGTTCTTCGAGAGTCGGGGCCACGACCTGGTTGAGGGACAGGTCGTGGCGATTGATCCGCATTCGGTCCAGGTCGCCAGTGGCCCAATGCTCGAGTCGGCTGTCACAGCCGTCGTGGGCCCACTTGCCGGTTGCACCGATGCGTTCCCCGATGCACTCCTCGACCAGGGACGATTCGTCGCTGTCGACCGCAGCGGCCGGAGCCTGGCTGACACCAGGATCTACGCGGTCGGAGATGTTGCCAGCCTGGCCGGCGACCTGGGGATGGTCAGGTCCTGGATCATGGCGCGCCTCCAGGCGAGGACGGTGGCCTTCAACGCACTGGCGACTCACCGCGGAGAAGAGCCGGTGTTGTTCGACGTCGGGAGAGCTCGCCGCTTTGCCCTCTCCATGCCGGACATTGGTGGAACGACGGTGGTCGTGAAGAATGGAAAGCTGCTCCTGCGTGGCCGGCTGCCGCTGCTGCTGCGGGCCTGGATGGATCATCGATACCTCAGGAATCACCGGAAATGATCCATCTCCAAACGGCGGTCAGCGCACCGGTCACCGTGTCGGCGACGGAGGTGCATTTGTGGACCCGGCGGCTGGACCGATGTTCTCCGACCCAGGTAGCGCGAGCCGCCGAGCTGCTCAGCCCCGACGAACAAGCGCGCGCCGAGCAAATGCGGCGGCCCGACATCCGGCGCCGCTGGGTGAGCTGCCGAGGCACGCTTCGCCGGCTGCTGGGCCAGTATCGCGGAATGCCCCCTGCCCGCATCCGATTTCGATACGGCCCATACGGTAAGCCGGAACTGGATGCCGGACCAAGCGACGAGTCGCTTCACTTCAGCCTCAGTCACAGCCAAGGATTGGTTGTCTACGCGGTCGCACGAGAACCGGTCGGCGTCGACCTGGAATGCCACCGCTGGCTGCCGGTGGAAGACCTGGCCGGCCGTTTTCTGTCCCCTTACGAGGCAGCGGAGATCGGCCGGCGGACGGGTGCGACGCAGATGGCGCTCTTCATCACCTGCTGGACGCGAAAGGAAGCCTATCTCAAGGCGGTGGGCCTTGGTCTATCAGGATCGCTGACCGACTTCGATACGGATCTGCGTCCGCGGGCCGAACGCGTTCTGGTTGCCCACCGTGGCGCTGGGGGCGAAGTCAACCGCTGGAGGTTGTTCTCGCCCTCGATCGAGCCCGGCTTTTCGTGTTCAGTCGTGGTCGGGCGAGGCCCATTGGCGATCCGCGTCTGCGGCGAGGTGAGCTCGCCAGAAGATCAGTAAGACGACGGATGTGCGGCACTGGGGAGGGGCGCAGGATCGACATGTGGCACCCAGCCCCCGCCAACAACAGATCCTGACGCGGATCGCCGACGGTTTCTCTGACAAAGAGATTTCGGTGCAGCTGGGGATCTCGCCCCGAACCGTGGAGGCCCACCTGCAGCAGCTCTACCAACGCTACGGCATTCACAAGCGGTCCGCCCTGGTGGCAGCCTGGCTGAGGAACATGGAGGGGGCCGGCCGGGAGGGCGCTAACCGATGATGATGTCCACAGGCTCGGAGGTTTTGCACCTCCGGGTTCTGGGCAGATTTCGCGGCGCTCGAGCAAGCTAGAATGCTGTCTCCGAGTCCAGCGAGCGCGGGTTTGGGAGCCGACGGCTCGGTCAACGCTCCAAGGATGGATCAGGATCACGCGGGGATCCGCAGACCCGAGGTCGTTTTGGCGGCTCATAGGCTGACGAAGCGCTATGGCAGCCTGATAGCTGTCGACGGCCTCAACCTGGCGATCGAGCGCGGTGAAACGTACGGATTCCTCGGCCCCAATGGGGCGGGGAAGACCACCACCCTGCGCATGCTGGCCGGGCTGCTGCGCCCCACCGCTGGGACCGCGGAGGTGGCTGGTTATCCGCCGGGATCCTCGGAAAGCCTGGCGCGCATTGGCTGCCTCATTGAAAATCCGGCGTTCTACCCCTATTTGACAGGGCGCGAAAATCTCTCGGTCGTTGCCGGTTGGGCAGGCTGCGACCGATCCCGCATCGAGGACGCTCTCGATCTTGTCGGCCTTACAAACCGGGGAAACGACAGGTTCGGTACGTATTCGCTCGGGATGCGTCAGCGGCTTGGCATCGCCGCAGCCCTGATCAAGGAACCGCCACTGCTCATGCTGGACGAACCGACCAACGGACTCGATCCACAGGGAATGGTGGAGATGCGCCAGCTCGTGAAGGAGCTTGGCGCCCGTGGCCATACGGTGTTCGTTTCGAGCCATCTGCTGGCCGAAGTCGAGCAGATGTGCACCCGCGTCGGTGTCATCAAGGATGGACGGCTCCTGGCGGAGGGCAGCGTGGCTGCTCTGCGTGGCGATGCCTCCCGGATCGCCATTCGTGCGACGCCCGAAGCCAAAGCCATGGACGTCCTGGCGCGCCTGGTCGGGGCGCACGTGGTGGTCGCGAAGAACGGTGTGATCCAGGTCGATGCACCAGCCTCGCAGGCGGCCGACATCAATCGCGCCTTAGTCGACGCCGGAGTTGCCGTCAGCGACTTCCATCGTTTTGAACGGTCGCTCGAGGAGGTCTTTCTCGAGATTACCGGGGCACGCCAGGCTCACTGACGTGTTGGCGGGCCCAATCCGGTGGGAGCTGTACAAAACCATCAAGCGCCCCGCCGTCTGGGTACTGGCAGGGTTGCTGTTCGCTCTCCTCTTCCTGTTCGGCTACCTGCTCGGCTGGTATCTGCTTTCGCATCCGCCAGCTGGTCTGCAGATCCCACATGGTGGCGCCCTGCTCAAGCTCAAACAGGGACTCTACCCGCAACATTTTGTGTCGACGGCGCTCCAGCAGGGTGGCATCCCCAACACCATCGTGTTGATCTTCGGCGTGCTCGCAGTCGGCAGCGAATACGGTTGGGGCACCCTCAAGACTCTCCTCACCCAACGGCCGGGACGATTTCAGGCCCTTGCCGTTAAGTTGATCGCCCTCCTCATCTCCGTCGTGGTTGCGAGCGCCCTCTACCTGGTCGTGGCCGCCATCTCGAGCCTCGTGTTCGCCGCGCTCGACAGTCACCCGGTTGCCTGGCCGACCATAGAAGACGTGATCACCGGCTTCTCGGCCCTGATTCTCATCTGGGCTTTCTGGGCGCTCTTTGGGGCAATGCTGGCGATCCTGTTCCGGCAGGCGGCTCTCGCCGTCGGCCTGGGTTTCGCCTACATGTTCCTGGTGGAGGGGTTGCTGCTTGGTCTCGGCGCGTCCTTTGGTGGCGGGCTGTTCCACGATCTTCAGAAGGCGTTTCCAGGAGCCAACGCCGGCTCGCTCGCGATGTCGTTCGGGCCACTCCCGCCCATCCGAACCCTCGGCAGCGCCACTCAGGCGATCGTCAACGCGGAGCAGGCAACCCTAGTCCTCCTCGCCTATTGCGTGGGAAGCGTCGCGATCTCGGTGGCGCTCTTTCGGCGAGACGTCCAGTAATTGCAAGGGCAAGTCCTCCTCGGTGCGGTCGGCGACGTCTTCCTCAACCGTCGTGAGCCCGCGTCCGCGTTCGCCGCCCTGGGGAGCACCCTGGATCGTTTCGATCTCCTCTTCGGCAACTGCGAGGGGGTCTACTCCGACCGGCCCAGCCGCGCGCCGAGCGCCGGTCTGCCTTTGATCCAGCCGGCGGCGACGGCGCGCGGTCTGGGGGCAGCCGGATTCTCGGTCATGTCCTGTGCCAACAACCACTTCGTGGACGGTGGTCACCAGGCGCTCGCCGACACCCTCGAGGCGCTGCGGTCACAAGGGATCGCAACCTGCGGGGCTGGCCGTGACATCGTCGACGCGCGACGGCCGGCCGTCGTCGAGCGCGCAGGCCTCAAGGTCGCGTTTATCGCCTACGCCTCAGTGCTGCCGCCGGGGTATCGTGCGCGAGAACGGATCCCGGGTGTTGCTCCACTGCGGGTGGCCACCCTGTACTATCCCGGCGAGGATTACACGCCCGGGGCGCAGCCAGAGATCTGGACCGTGCCCCATCCGCAGGACGTCTCCGCCCTCAGAGCGGACATCGCATCAGCCCGGAAGCTGGCCGATGTCGTGGTCTGCAGCTTCCATTGGGGCGAAGACCACCGGCCTTTCACCCTCGCCGGCTACGAGATCTCGGTCGCGCAGGCGGCGATCGATGCGGGCGTCGATGTCGTCCTGGCGCACCACCATCACCTACTGCGCGGTATCGAGCTCTATCGCGGCCGGCCGATCTTCCATGGGCTTGGCCACTTCGTTTTCGACCTGCCCAACATCGGCGACATGGACATAGGGACAAATTCCATGCTCGACGAGATCAAGAGGCGGAGTGGAGACTACGCCATCTTCGAACGGCCGGGCTATCCCAGCTTGCCCTTTCATCCGGATGCGCGCTTCACCGGGATTGGGCGGTGCATCCTGACCGCCGGGGGCGTCTCCGATCCTGGCATCGTGCCGTGCTACATCAACCCCGACGGCCAGCCAGAGCTGCTGGACCTGGGATCAGCACGCGGCCGGGAGGCCATTGAGTATCTCCGCACCGCCAACGCCCGCGCCAACTTGCGAGCCGTTGTCGAGCCGGGCGAGGAGGACGGCGTCCCGGTCCTGCGCGTGCGAGCGCGTCAATCAGCCTCGCCGACGCCCGCCGTCGAGATCAGCTCCAGGGCCGTAACCCCCAGGTAGCGCTCGACCGCCGAGGCGGCGAGGTGACAGAGCGCGTAGCGCTCCCGCGGCACGACCCCGATTCTGGCCAGGTGAAGGTAGAGGAGATTGATCAGGAGCCGGAAGGTGTGAAACCAGGGGCTCCCGTACAGATTCTCCCGGTATCTCTGGTTCTTCGAGATGTAACTATGGAACGGGCTGTACGGCAGACGATCCCGTACCCGCCCGCTGCGTTCGGGTGGAGGCTCGCTGATCCCCGGCAGTCGTACCTGGCGGTGCTGGACGACCGCCTCGCAGAGCGGCTTGAACCGACTCACGAGTCGACGCCAATCCGCGATGAACGATTCCTCCCCCGTTCCCTGGCGAATGAACGCCAGCACCTCTCGCAAGCGCGCGTCGAGCCGGTCGCGCTGACTCTCGTAGGAGGCGTCGAGGCGCGCCCGCACCGCGAGAGGGTTCGAGGTGGCGAGCAGGAATCCTTCGGCATGCGAACGATAGGAGATGAAGCCGCGCTCGATCCCATTACCGGTCAGCGCTGCGTGGGCGAACATCAACGACAGGGCAAGCCACAGCCGATCAGCGCCGCTTTGGATGTCCTCGAGCATGCCGAAGACGAGCTGATTCGAGGCCGCGTAGAACTGCTCGATGAGCTGGGCCGCACCGTCCCCGCCGAGCACGGCGGCTCGGGACTGATAGGGCACGTAGTCGATATTGTTGTTGGCCATCAACGGAAAGAGTGGCCCGCTCACCTCTTCAAGACTGGCGAGCAACTGATGGAGGGGCCTCACTTGGTTCTCGTCGACGACGGAACCCGATGGCTCGCGAGTGAGGTAGCCACCAACCACCGCCTCGAGCGCGGGACGGACGCGCTGATCGAAGAGCGGCTCTGTGACCTGGAACCAGAGGCGTACGTGTGGGCCGCGCTGCCAGTGCCGCACGAAAAAACGCTGACCGAGGTCCGGCGGCAGGATCGAGAAGAGCGGGCGCACCGCATCAAGGATGAGCGGGTCAAGGTCCACCTCGTGGTAGAAGACGTGCGCCCCACGCCAACCATCGTGGTGGCTCATCCGCCATCCCCAAGCGATTGACGATATGCCCATTCACGGAGCACGAGATGGCGCAAGCCAGAGCCAGGCGAAAACCCAAGCTGGGCCGCGTATCGATCGAGGTCGGACGGAGGCTCTGAGCGGACGACGTCACGAAAATACCAGGCAACGAGTTGCTCTTCGGTGAGTCCGGTGTCGGCCACGGCGATGCCATCCATGCCCAGAGCCGTGATCCGTTCCTGTTTGTCGCGTGCCCGACCCAGCAGGCGCTCGTAATCACCGCTCAGCCGCAGCTGGTCGAGGACCAGTGGGCCGGCTTCCTGTTCAGCCATCCGGCGGACCGCGCCGATGCGGGCTTCGTCGTGCATCAGCCGGGCGAAGCCAGCGCCGTCCATGTCGTGGTGTGCCATCCAGTCGTCCACATCGGTTGTCTTCAGCAAGCTGTTCGCTCTCCGGAAGTCATCGGCACGTCGCTGGACGGCGTCGCGGCCCGGCTCATATCCGGAGTGGATAGCGTGGTTGAGCGCGAGCCAGCGAGTGAAGGCTGCGTCGAGCACTGGCGCCAGGCAACCATCGATCCGCAGCTCGTCGAGCACCTGCTCGTACACCGCTGAGCCGGAAGCTCGATCCGGCGCGGTCGTCAACTCCCCAGTTTCTCGGCGAGCGGCTTCCCAGAACTTCGTGTGCTCCAGGTGGAAACTGGCCGGACGCACGAGCTCGCCACTGTCGATATCCGCCTGGATCAATTCCAGCATCATCAACGCGTCCTCGTGCTTGACGTCGCGGCGGCCCGCCGGCAGCCAGCTCCTGAGTTCGGTCAGCTCGAGCTCTGACACGCCCAGCGCCGCTCCGGCGCGGAGAAGACGCGAGTAGGTTCTCAGCGGATAGAAGAGCGACTTGGCCTCCTTCTCCAGTTGACTGCGTGTCCGGCCATTGATGACGCCCTCCAGTTCCGCGGCCGCCAGCGTGGCCCGGATGTTGACCATCGCCTCTGACTGCGCCCGATACCCGACCTCGGCCAGGCCATGGCTCACCGCCACCTCGTCGTCGTCCTCCAGCCGGCCTGAGGCGAATCCCCGATAGACCTGACCGACACCACGCATTCCGAAGACACTCAGCTCGGCGGCTCGCAGGGCTCCCATACTCCCACTGCCATAAACAGGCACGCCTTGCTGGAGCGCCCACAGGATCTCCTTGTGCCAGACGGCGGGTCTCCGTTCGAAGTACCCATCGACGATCCCGATCGCATCCGGATTTTGGCGGGCCATGCGGTACACATCGCCAAGTGCCACCGGGGGCAAGAAGACGGCGTCCATGACCTGCCGACCCTCAGTCGCGTCAAGCGATGGTCCGGCGAAGACGAAGACGGTCATCGGTGAAGCGAGGCGCGTGCCCTGGACGCCGGGCGCCGCTCCCGCCACGTTGGCATCTTGAGACCCGGCACCACCACTTTGACCACCGGAATGCCGAGGTGCGGGATCGTGAGGTCGACCGCGATTACCTGTTCGATTCCGGCTGCGTGAACCGCTTTCAGCTCCTCCGTGATGTCATCCTCGAAGGTGCTGGTTTCGATTTGTGGCGAATCGTTCACGTTCCGAAGACCGGGCTCCCGCAGCAGCGAGGACAACTGGCCGGCGAAGACCGGGTCGAGGAGGCGCTCGTAATCGACGGCGAGCAGGTCGTCGCGCGTGCCGGCGATCAGCGTCAACCTGCTCTGGGCGGCTTCGGTCATCGCGCGCAAGAGCGCGACCTCGCGCGAGAGGTGACAGCCCGAACCGTAGGACACACACATCCGACGAAGCGGATCGGGGTGTGCGTCGGCGATCAGGCAGCGGAACGACGGGAGTGCGATGTGACGGGTCGTCTCCCAGACGACCACCGCAATGCCGGCGTCCGCGAATTTCGCCAGCAGCCCTCGCGCCGGTGCGGCGGTTATTGACGCCAGGTCCACGCGGGTCTTCTGCTTCGCCTCGTCGGGAAGCATTTCCCAGCGTACCCAGGCGTCTCGTTCGATGACCTCGAGCAGGGCGTGGCTCAGGGCCTCGAGCAGGTGATTGCCGGATGCCAGGCCATTCGAGGTGGGGATGAAGCCACAGAGGTTGCGCTCCCGTTCGAGGGTGAAGTCGGTGTGCACGCTGTCGTACGGCACCCAGGTCGGCCGCTCCTGGAGCATGTCAAAGCCCTCGACCCAGAGGATGGGCAGGCAGCGGTGGAAGCGTGCCATCTCTGTCATTGGAAGTCGGTCGACATCCGCCACCGTGTGTCCGTTCATGAGCTCCTCCTGGCTGGTCAGCAGCAGCGGGCCGCTGACGCGCTCGGCATGGTAGGACTCGGCCGATTCCATGATCCCCGAGGCCTTGGCTCCCTCAAGGGTTAGGCCCTTGCCTTGTGAAACCGCCAGCGCGCGCGAGTTCGGCCGGCAGACCATCACCACGGGGATGCCGATGACGTCGAGTCCCGTGATGTTGGCGACCCGAGTGATCCCCATCGCCGGGAGCAACGGCTGCACCCGATTGACGGTCTCAGCGGGCACGACGGCCCTGTGACTGCCGCCCACATATCCCTTCGACACGTGCTGTGTCCGCCAACTGGCCAACTCCGAGCGTTGAGGAACGAAAACCGCCATCGATCTCCTAGCTGAACCGGTTGTGGGATTCGCGGCGATAGGCGACCGCGGCGAGCAGGAAGAACACCACCGCGTAGCCGGCTAGCGCCACAGCGTAGACGAACGTCGGCTCCGGCGTCCTTGCCCCGACGGCGGAGAGCGAAAGCTCGACATAGTGGTAGGTCGGCAGAAAGCGGGCCACCACCTGGACAGGATCGGGAAGGTTGTGCAGGGGAAGCAGCATTCCCGACATGAACGCGAGCACCGTGTACACCAGGTTGATCAGGGGCGGGGCCGCGTTGTAGCCCACGTAGTAGCCGACTGTGACGCCAAGAAGGAGAAAGGCTAGCGAGCCGAGCAGCGTGACGATCACGATGCGCAGATAGGCCGCGATGCTCAGGTCGATGTGAGCCACGAGAATGCCGAAGAGCACCAGGACCGTCAGGCTGGCGAGCCCGAACGACATCGCCACAGCGGCCCGGCTGATCAGGTAGATGTCCGGCCTCAGGGCGGTGGTTCGCATCAGCTCATCGCCCTTCGTGGAGCGCTCGTAGGAGATGGTGACTCCGAAGGAGAAGAGCATCACGCTTGCGACGGAGAACGCGGCGAAGGCGGCGATCAGGTAAGGCCCTCCGGCGATGCCCTGCAGCCTGGCATGCACGTTGGGGAGGCCGAAGAATATGAACAGCACGGTCGGCATCACGAGCGTCGAAATCATGAAGATCGGGACCCGCGCCATCTTCAGGAACTCGCTGCGCGTTTGCACGACCAGCATCGGGAAGACTCGTGGCAGCTCCGTTCTCGACCGACTCGTAACGCTTGCGCTAGCCATGGGTGGAGCCTCTGGAAACGCTGGTGAGCTCGAGGAACGCCTCCTCGAGGCTGGCGCCGGTCACCTCGAGCTCGCGGAAGCGGCAGCCACGCAGATACAACTGGCCGAGGATCTCCTCCGGCTCGCTGCTGACGAAGCTGACGCGTTCCGCTTCCGCTTGCAGGCCCTGGACCGGCAGCCCGGCGAGCGACAACCTGGAGAACGGGGTCAGCGGCCGGAACGTGACCCGCTTCGATGGTACCCGCCTCGTCACCTCCCACGGCGTCGAATCAAGAATCATCCGACCGTGGTTCAAGATCAGGACGCGCGACGCCAGGGCTTGAACTTCCTCGAGGTAGTGCGTTGTCAGCACCACCGTGCCTCCGTCGTGGGCGAAGGTCTTGATCCCCGACCAGAACGCCCGGCGCATCTCGACGTCCATGCCCACGCTGGGCTCGTCCAGGAATAGGAGCTCGGGGCCGCCGCAGACGGCGACCGCGAAGTAGACACGCTGTCGCTCACCGCCCGAGAGCTTGTAGAAGAGCACGTCTGCCTTGTCGTTCAGCAGCGCCAGGTCGATGGCGGCCGCGGCGGTGATGGGATGGCGGTAGTAGCTGCGGAACAAGTTGACGATCTCACGCACGGTCAGACTGCCCGGGAGGCTGGACTGCTGCAACATGGCTCCACACCGCACCCGCGCGTGGCGGTCGCGAGGATCGACATCGAACAGCCTGACCTGGCCTCTCGTAGGCCGGCGCAGTCCCAGCATCAAGCTGATCGCGGTCGTCTTGCCGGCACCGTTGGGGCCAAGCAGGCCCACAATTTCCCCGGGTGCGATGCTGAAGGACACGGACTCGAGCGCCCGGACGGATCCGTAGTCCTTGCTGACGTCGTCGAACGCCAGCAGGGGCTGCGTCTCTTCGACCGCCGACTGGCTCGGACGGCTCACCACGACACGTTCCACCACTCTCACCCTCTTCATCCCTCCTTTGGAAGTTCCAGTCGGCTGGCCGTCGCCCGCAATTCGGCGAGCCGCCCTGAGAGGTCGATGCTTCCCGCTGCTCGGGCCATCGCGATGGCGATCGCGCCAACGGTCGTTCGGTCGAGTCCAAGGCGATTGAACTGGAAGCGAAGGTGACTGGCGAGCACCTGGCGAAGGCCGCGCGGCAGGCGCCCTTCCCGGTACGCGGTCGCGAGCCGGGAGCCGGCCAGCTGGAGAGCCGTCGCCCATTTGCGCGCCAGCTCGCCGCCACCCGATCCGAGAAGGTCCTCGAGTCCGCCCGACGCCGTCCCCTGCAGCAGAGCGACCATCCAGCTCCAATCCGGTCGCGGTGAAGTCCGCGCCGCGGTCGACAGGTTCCCGAATCGCAGCCAGACGTCCCACTGCTCGAAGCGATCCAGTTGGGCTCCGCGCAGGAGCGCGTGAGCGAGCACCATGGCCAGCAGGTCACGACGGTCGAGGACGACGGGCTGATCTTTCAGGTGCCGGACTGCGCCGAGCCAGCCAAGCAGATGACCCGTGTCTGTCACGAAGACGTCGTGGGCCAGGGCGAGCCCATCTCCGCCTCCGACTTCGTTGAGCTCGGGCTCGTAGACGATCGCTTCAGCGCCCGGCAGCGGTGCGGGGGCCGCGCCGAAGACGCGCACGCGCAGGTGCGGCGGTGCTTCCGCGCCCCGCAGGAACCACCAGCGGCTGACCAGCGGCAAACGCTCCAGCTGCTCAGCCACCTGATCCAACAGCACCGAGTCCAGATCCGGCGATCCGGCCGCCACGCGCCAATACGACCAGGGCTCGGTCGCCGCATGCGTCAGCGCGGCGCGCCCGGCGCTACGGTAGGCGGACACCGCCAATCTCAGCAGGTCGCCGTCCACGCCTGCGCGAGCGGCAACCGCAGGCAATGCATCGCCGGCGAGCACGCTCAGAGCTGCCTCCTCCAGTCGGCTCATTTTGATCCCAGCCGAATCGTGAAGACGAATTCTGAGGCGTGCGCTGCGCCGCGGCCCCACCGCATCAGCTGGCCCTCGTCAGGAAGCGCCTCCTCGATGACCAGGACGCGACCAGCGTCACGGACCGCCCGCTCGAAAACGGCCAGGAACAGCGGACTCGTGAAGTCGATGAAGATGGGTTTGCGCGCTTTTGCCTGACGGAACGCTGCGGCGAACGCTACTTCATTTCCCGCCGCGCCTGACGATGGGATCTCGCCGCTGCGGACAAAACAGCGTGCCGGAATTCCATGCTGGCGGCGCCAGCGCTCCAGGACTAAGTGGCGTTTCAAACCTCCCTCGTTGCGCGCCGGGAGCGGCATGCTCGTGGGTGGCATGATCCACGCCGACCGGCCCATGATGACCCGGCCGAGGCGGATTCTCGGCCGGTGCACGACCTGGTCTGGAATCCGGCGCTCGTCGGCATCCAGGATGCGCAGGTTGGTCAGGGGATTCGCCGCAAAATCGCCGAAGATCGACACGAGGAACTGCGCGAGCGGGGGAAGTAAGAAGTCGGCTTCCATGCCCATATGAATCGGACGAACCAAGCGCTGAAGGCGGGAAGACCAGAGCCGTCCCACCGGGTCGTGGATCACGTCGAAGTCGTCGAACTCCAGCCTTGCTGTCGTCGGCCGCGTGCTCACGCATCCCGGGAAGGCAATCTCGTAATGCGTGCGCGCAAGCCTGAGGTTCGAGTTGTTTGCGAACGTCCCCGACAATTCGGCGATCACGGTGCCGTCCCGCTCCGCTGCGGGTTGGGCAGGGCTTTCCGGCGCGGACATGCCCGCCATCGCGAGCAGGTACCGAATCCTGGAAAGAACCCGTCCGTCCCCGCTCTGAAGAGCATTGAGCACGAGTTCCGGCTGCCGGTGCCCGACGATCGCCTGACAGTACGCCTCGACGGCGGTCGGGCGCTGCAGCCAGGGCGGGCAGCTGTCCAGCAACTCGCGCACGCGGGCGGGGTCGAGGGGGACCTCTTGGCTGCCGGAAGGCTGGATCCAGCCGACCGGGATCTTGCGCAGCCGGGCCAGCTCTTCAAGCTCAGGGAGAGCTGCGTCGAGGTCGGCGGCATGGCTGCGCAGCGTGCGCATGATCGCGGTTGGGGCAACCGGCGCACCGACCGCGGCCGGGTTCCTTGGCCGCGCGAAGAGCTCGTAGACGTCGAGCAATGGAGCCCGCTTGCCCGACCCATAGCGCCATTCGAAGAGCGCGGCTGCGCCGAGGCGCCCAGGGAGATGCGGATCGTAGAGGGCGGCCAGCTCCGCGGTAAGCGCCAGGTCGTCCAGCGCCGGCTGCCACACGCTGGCGTCCAGGCGAGCCTGGCCGGCCACGACGCAGTTCTCGTAGACGACGTTCTGCATCGGCCGGCTGTCCGTGTCTGTGATCGGACTGCCCAACGAATGCAGCCCCTTGGTGGTCTGGACGATGGCGTCCATCAGCGAGCCGCGTTCGTCGATCGAAGCCGCCCGGGAAAAACGATCCAGTGCCGACTGCAGCGCCGCGAGTTCTCCACGGATGCTGGCGACCCGGCTGGTCGCAATCCCGTCGAGCTTTGCCAGGAGCCGCTCGAGCCACGCCGGCTCCTGGTCGGGGATGCCGAAGTCGAGCTCCACGAGGCCGGCATCGGCCAGTCGCCTCCACAGCGCCAGATCGCCCGGCAGCCTCGTCAACGGCTGCTCGCCGGCCGTCTTGAGGCGCTGCACCAGCACGTGAAGCGCAGGCGGAGCCTCCAGGCGGTGGACAGATTCGCCTCGGGAGAACGACCAGGAGATATAGCGCAAGCTCGAACCATCGGACACAAAGCCCGGGACCGCCCGGATGCGCAGCCGCTCCCAGGTCTCCGGCCAGTCGGCCAGTGTCGCCGCGAGCCGAGCGAGAGTGCCCCGGTTGACCTCGATCGAGCCGCGGACCCCTCTCAACGCGGGCATCACTGAGCGCCCGGAGTCAGGGGAGAGCTCGCCTTCGAGGCTGACAGTGAACGTACTGAAGGGGCTGGTCTTTAAGGCCATCCGGGCCAGGTAATTGACAAGAGCCCGCTCCAGTTCCGGGGCCGGTGCGGTGTCGGAGGAGGCGAGCCACTGCTCGAGGTCGTGGTGCAGATCGGGGCTCGATACCACGGCTCCCTTGCGGAGCTGCTCATCGGTGGCCAGATCGCGCAGGGCGCGCACCAGTCCGACGCGGCCGAGTTCGTACTGGCGGGAGGCCGCAGACTCCTGCTCGCGCTGGCGGCCGGCCGCGGCCAGCCATTCCGTGAGTCGAATGCGGGCCCCTTCGGGGAGCCGGTCCGCGACCTTTGCCGCGAGCCGATCCGTGCGCTCCAGTTCGATATGGAAGACTGCGCGCCTCAGCTCGAGCAGCCCCCGCCGCAGTGGCCGATCCTCGCAGCCGGACACGAGCCCGTGGAGCAGTTCGGAGATGGCCTCAGCGTCCACCCGGATGGCATCCTCCCGGCGCAACAGGCCATCGAGCAGGGCAATGCAGCCGGGCGGACTCAGGCGGCGGAGCGCCGCGAGGGGCAAGGTCGCGACGCGTAAGCCAAATTGGTCCGCGACCACCGCCCTCCGCTGGATGCGCTGGGCGTTAGAAGCGGATGGTCTGGCGGTAGCGAGAAGCAGCTCCGGCATCCTGGGTTTCCCAACCGATGACGAGTTGAAAGAGCGGCTTGGTCGAACGACGTTCGGCCTGAACCATCTGCTGCACGAGCTCGACGGAATATGCGTCGCTGGGGCGAACCGTGAGTCCGTGAGCTGCTCCAAACACACAGATTCGCTGGGCGATGGTGCCGGCGGCCATGTGGAGCATCCGATACCCGCGGTTCCCGAAAAGGGCCACGGCCCGATCGAAGTCCGAAACCAGGTAGCAGACCATTCCAGCCGAGGAGACGTTGACGACCGGCTGGCCGTACAGCGCCCGTAGGCGATCTCGAACGTCGCCGGTCTCGAGCACATGAAGCGCCCGGCAACCGGGGCACCAGCGGTAGATGCCCGACGCGAGGTCTTGTGCGTGGTTGACGGCCACGAGCACGTCGACTGGACAATCTCCGCCTGCCGGGTCGAGGTCACCCGCGACCGGCTCCACCGAGTAGCGAAGCGTCTCCCAGATCGCCCTCGATGGAAGCGGCTGCCAGACGGGGTTGAAGGTGAGATCGCCGGAGCTGCGGAAGTAGAGCGCATCGGCCAGGTCAGAGCTCACGACGGCGGCTGGTGGGGCAGGCAACGACCCCGCAGCGGGTCCAAGACAGCCGTGAGTGCCCGATGATGGTTGGACGAACCAGTTGGTCGGCTCGAGGCGCGAGCCGCGTTCGACCTGGAGCAGCAGCGGGCACATGGCCGGCTCCAGGCGCTCGCTTCGGGTGAACGCCAGTTCGAGGGGTGAGATATCCGCGCCCGCCGACTCCCCGCCGGACTCCTGGCCGCCCGTTCGGAACCGGGACCTGCCGCCGGCGTAGAGCAGGACGGCGACCATGGCGGCTTCCTCGCCGTCGAGCCCCAGCAGCCGGCTGGTGGCGCCGTCGTGGAATTGATACCTCACGTCAGGCGTGCAGCCCAGGTTGCTGGCGACCATGTTGATGTTGCCCAGCACGTGTCCGGCCTCCTGCGTGATCAGGCGGTAGGCAAAGTCCCGATACTGAGCGACCGTCCGCGCGAACACGGCGGTCAAAAACAGGATCGCGAGACAGTCCCCGAGCTCGCCACCCAGGATCCGCGCCACCTCTGGCCGCCAGTCGCCTGCCCGCAGCTGCTCAAGCGAATGGTGTAATGGATCGAAGTGATAGAGCCCCGCGGGCAACGGGGGGGCTGCCGGGAGCCACCCATACAGTTCCAGCGGAAAGAGGCAGCGGGGCGAGGGCGTCAGGCGGTGATACGGCCAGAAGACACCTGGACCGCGGTCCACGCGCGAAAACGCATAGGAATAGTGGAAGAGCGCCGAGACCGTCTCGTAATCGAGCGACGCACCAGGTGGCAACGGCCGGAAGAACTCAGGTGACGACCGGCGCACGTCGCCTAGGAAGAGGGGGAAGCGCGTGCTCAGCGGGAACCGCGGGATGCCGTGATGGATTTTGAATCGGAACGCGGTGTCGACGGCCTGCGGCTTCAGCTCGGAGGGCGGCACCGCGAGGCCGAGCGTGTGGTAGGTGAGCTCGATGAGCTCTTGCGCGGTCTCCGCATCGGTGCGGATCTCAGACAGGGTGCTCATCAGGGAAAGGGGTGCGGGTGCGGGTTGACGTCATCAAGGCTCAGGGGGCCGTCCCGGTAGCCAAGCTGGTACGGAACGCTCACGAGTCGGGGCAGGCCGAGCACTCTGCGGGCGAAATGCCCGAACGTCATCGGGAGCAATCCGGGCACGAGCACCTTCACGCACTCCAGGCCGCCGCGCCGCTGCTCGGGGCTCGTCTGCCGAACGACGATGACGTCGAGGCCGGTCTCGAGGAAGCGTGCCAGCACCGCATTGACGTCGTCGGCAACGTCGTCAGTCAACGTCCAGGCCGCCATCTCGTCGAGTCGATGCGTACGATTCGATCTGAACAAGAAGTCGAAGCGCGGAAAGGCTTCCTGGAGTCCGTACAGCAACGCGTGGTCGTGCACCTCGCGGACGCGCAGAGGATCGCTGAGCAGTGGCAATGCCGCCTCTCGGCGCCAGGCACGCGTCAGCCATGCAAGGCTGGCTGATACCTCCCGGATGGCAGACTCGAGCGCACCCTCGGGACGGAGGTGGGCGGCCGCCGCGCAGACGGCGTGCGGCCGATCCTGGCCGGGAAGGTCATTGATGGCCATCATCCAGACCGCGGGAACGCCGTGTTCCATCGTCATGTCGAAGGCGTGGAGCGAGTAATGCGTTGCCTGCTGCAAGTGACCGGCGAGCAGCCGGCAGGACGCTGGAGCCGATTCAAGGTCGAGGCGCCGCAGGGGCAGCTGGGCGTACCAGGTGAGAAGGAAGGCGTCGCGCTCGCACGCCTCCAGCAGGCCATGAAGGACGGCCTCCTCGATGCAGCTCCCCGCGGCACAGCCGTTGGAGATCTCATAGGCGAAATGCGGCTCCCGCGAGCCAAACCAGCGGAGCCCGTAGTAGGCCGACCATTCGGGAACGAGTACGGGCTGGCGACGTGCGAATGAGTAAGCCCAGACCCAGTTCATGACCCTGTCATCTGTCAAGGGGTCGAGGCGCTCGCCGGCTGCCGCATAGAGTCCGGGATCGGGCATCCCGAGGGTCGTCGGATCGATCGCGTCCTGGCGCAGCTCAGAAAAGCTGCCGCGGACTGAGGTCTTGGTGCGCCGGGGAACGAGGCCGCTATACCGCTCGAGCGCCTCCACCAGGGCGACGACGTCGCTGTTGACGTAGTCGGCGGCCTGTCCAAAACCGAACTCCACGCGGCGAGCCGCTGGCAGCGCCAGCGCCGCGCGGGACGTGCAGAAGATGGCGCTCAGGTCACGGGTTACATCGAGCAGAATGCCGCAAAATGGATCGACATAGAGGTCGTTGAGTTCATGCCGGCGCTCCCGAAGGTCGTGTTGGCGCAGCGATGTTCGCGAGCGCTTCGGCCTGCGGTCGAACCTGATTACCGCTCGCATCCGGCTGTCGACAGGGCGCAGACCACAGCGCAAGCAGTGAGGATCGGGAAGGAACCTGTGCACGCTCACGGCAAACGAAGCGAGGTCGAACAGCAGCATGCGTTCGCTCAGCCTCGGCTCCCTCCCTGTCCACAGACGCTCGGCCTCTTCGCGGACCAGGGCGGTGATGATGTCGACCGCGAGCGCAGCGATGGGCCATGGCGCTTTATCCTGATATCGCTCAGCCATCTCACGGTACGACTCGGGATCGGCCATCGCCGTCAGCCGTCTAGCATCAGCACAGCCGGCACAGCCCGGGACGTCCGGCCGGACGAGAGGACCGACTACCACGCGGCCTGGCTCGGAGAAAATCCGGAGCCAGGGGAGAGAGCGGACCTTCGCCTGGAGATCGGCATTGTCCTGTGCGTGCCTGGACCAGGTATCGGTGGCAAGGACGACGAGGGTGCAGTTTCCGTCGCTGGGCGTCGTGACGCTCCCGAGGATCGCGGTGATGGCGTCATTGAGCCGGCCATGACCAATTACGGCTGAGGTTGCGTTGGCGACCGGTCCGCTTGTCTTCAACTCTTCACCGGCGCTCGCCCCAGCCTGGCAATGGCAACAACGTGTCGGTTCTGCATATCAACCGTCTGAGCTGTGTCCAGAGACACCTCGATCAGGGACGCCTCGGTTTCGAGTGCTTGGCTGACTTGCACCGTCCATGCGCGCCAATCGCCCGCCGGAGAACCGGTCGGAACCGCACAGCGCCCGGCCACCTTCACTTCCGGCAGCTCGCCCTCGTCGAAGCTAATTCCGGGCACCCCACGTAACTGACGCCAGGCAACCACCTGCTCGAGCGTCTCTGCGAGCGCAAGCGCGGCAACTGGATGGGACCGGCAACAGCGAAAGCCGTCGGCCACGGCAATGAAGGTTGGGATCTTAAGAGGTCCGGAGGCCTCGATGACGTCGACGCCACATGCCAGGCTGTCGAGGGCATTGACGAGGGCGGCAGAGCGCGGGTCGAGAGTGGACGCATCAAGCTCGACACGTGGGCATGAGGGCGACGCGCTCCTGATCCACTCGAGGGTTTGGCTCCGAGCGTGACCGTTGAGGGCCCTGCTCAGCGCCTCCTCTCGGGTTGATCCGTAGCCGACTTGCAGCGTGGTGTTCGCCGGGAGGATCACCTCATTGCCGGTATTCAGTTCGCGGCCGGCAAGCGGCAAGTCCAGCAGCGAGGTGGCGTGGAGCGCGCACGCTTGTAGGGTCGCCACCAGCCGAGCCCGAGCCGCGTCGACTCCGACACCCACTGTCGACATTCCTCCAACGCGAGCCATTACAGCGCGGAGGGGGATCTGGGGCAGATCCTCTTCGTCCATGGCGTTGATGAGGCCGAAGCGCTTATCCACCAGTCGCGCGCCGGCGCCGTTACCGGCTGGGGCGAGCGTCCTGCACGAGATGCAATGCGGGTGCGACACGAACTCGTGCTCCACTCGCCGAAGCGTCTCCAGATCGATCTCAACGATCTTCTCCGCGCGCTCCGGACGATGGCCCGCAGCGAGCTTGAACACATCAAATGCGAGTTCTCCGGCGATGACGCCGGCACTCGGTGGAGCGAGAAATGGAGACCGGCTGGTTGCCGACGCGAGCAACGCACGATCGGTCTCATCCATCCGAAGCCAACTGCATTCCCAACAGCCAGGCCGACCGGGAATCTGGATTGGTCCGATCAACCCCCGCTGCCCCGCCACCATCAGGTGAGCGGATGCGACCTGCGCCTTCGCGCATGCCCGAGCGAGAAGGCCTGCGCGTTCAACGTCGGGAGTGTCGGCCGCGTAAACCACGAAATCCAGGCCGGCGACTTCGTGGGCGAGGTCGCCTGGACTCCGAAAGCTCAGGTCGCCGGCGATTTCAAAGTCAACCACGGGATCACGACGGCGCAGCAATAACACTTGCTCCCGCAAGCGGTCACCGTCGATTGCCTCACCGCTCAGCGAGAGCCGGCAGCGCGCGAGGCCGAGTCGCATCAATGCAAGGGCGACGGCCGCGCAAGTGATCCCGGAGCCGGCCACAAGAACGATCGCGTGGCGGAATCTCTCGAATCTGTACTCGGGGGAGTCCCCTAAGGCGGCCAGGACCGCAATTTCGGCACCGTACCTCGAGCGATCGGCCTCCGACAACGAGTGGGCCCGATCAAGCGAAGCATCGCGAACGATCCCGTTCTCGCTGAGAACCGCAACGAGCTGGCGGAGCAGGCTCGCGTGCTGATCGCCGAGCGGTGCCGCCAGGTCGTCGACGGAATGCCTGCCGTCCAGGAACGGGGCCAAGCGTTGCAGGAGCGCGTACGTGCCTCGACCATGAAGCTGGAAGGCGGTCGTGCCGCTGCGAATGTACACACCGTCCTTCAACGGCAGTAGGAAGATGTCTGAACGAAGCCTCGGCTGAACACCCATTTGCCCTTGGCCCCTTCACAGGTGCAGCCGGCGCGCCTCGACGATTTGCGAGGGCCGCAGCCGGTCAGCCCCCGGCGATTCCGTCGGCGCGCTTGAATGCCTCAGATGATGAGACAACAGGTGCAGCAGCCGTTCCAGCCGATGGAGGCCTCCATCTCCTTCATCCCTACCCCCGTGGTGATCCGCTCCATCGAAAGGCCGCTACCGGTGTCGATTTCACTAAGGTCCAGGTCGGACAGATCCAGGCTGATGATTTGCTTGTCCATATCTCCTCCGCTTCAACAACCAAATTCCCAACGACCGCCCCCGTGTAGCTCCGGCTGAGGGGGTCTTCTGCGGTGAGACCCCGAAGCTGCGGAGGGCGGTTGAACGACGATGATGACCACGTCAAGCCATGGTCCGATACTCCGAAAGGGCCGTAACCTGTTCGTTCACCTCCATCAAAAAGGCTCCCCCTTAAACCTGGAGCGAACCAGGCGTTGTGAAGACCGTATCGCAGCACAGCGGCCTTGAAAATTCGGAAATTCCCGGGTCCGGAAATTTACGGGCCGACAAATGACGGAGGCTACGAGCGCCCAACGCCGTGGCTGTCGTTATCAGCCATACGAATGCGGCGACGTCGCCGTCGGTCAAATCCGGTGAACCGGTCCGGGCCTGGCATTGCGAGTGGCCGACGTCACCGGCTGGCGACGCGCCAGCCGGCGATCAGTCCTCGGCGCTCAGGCGTTCGCCCCATGCGGCGCTCGCTGCCATGGCTCGGTATCTCAAACCAACCATGTTCCAGTGAAAGACGGCGTGGGCGACAACGACCTCGGGTAGCCGGCGCGTCAGGCAGCCCTCGACATCCAGGCGACGCAAGCGGCCGCCGGCTTTTGCCGCGGTTGTCCGCCATGAGGCGACCAGCCGACTTCCGGCAGTGCCAAACACCTGTTCACCGAGCAGATCAGGGCTGTCGAGGATTTGAGCCAGTCGATGGCGGTTGCGGAGGTAACTTACCCCCATCGAGGGGTGGGGCCAGGGCCGCATGAGGCGCAGTCTTGCCCACACTTCCCACTGCTTCAGCTTGTCCAACCCGGCACCGAGCATCATTGCCTGGACAACCAGGAGACACAGTTCCATCCTTCGATCGAAACAGCGGTCAGGTGATGCCTGTAGCGCATCGAGCCAGGCAAGGACGTGGAGCGTATCGTCCCGAAAGAAGTCATGCGCAAGCTCGAGGCCGTCCGGTCCGCCGAAGAGTCGCTGTTCGGGCTCGTATGGCATCGATACCCAGGAGGTCAAGAAGGAGCGATCGCGAAGGGCTCGAAGCCGGCTCTCAGTGACCGGCAGCACCTCGTCAGACAGGGCGGGCTCGGGTCCGGCCACCCGGAGTCGTAGGTGAGCGCCTCCGTCCGTCTTGCGAAGGAACCACCAGTGGCTGGCGGTACCGGCTTTCAGTGATTCCCTGATAACTGGAGCGAGCTGACTGAGCAGCGTGTCGAAGGCCCAGTCGGAGGTGACGTGGATCCGCCAGTGATGCCAACGCCACGAGCCAACCGCGAGCAGTGCAGCACTACCGGCGGCGCGGTACGTCTCTACTGCGTCTGGCGCAGCAGGCTCGAAGCTGGTACTCGCCACGCCGGTCAGGAGGCGGATGGCCAATGTCTCGCGGTCATCAGTTTTCAGCTGGATGTCGACCTCCTAGTACCAGAACCCGACACAACAGGTGCAGCAGTAGGTCCAGCCGATGGAGGCGTCCATCTCCTTCATCCCTACCCCCGTGGTGATCCGCTCCATCGAAAGGCCGCTACCGGTGTCGATTTCACT
>Ga0070697_100000073_pt1 | contig 79804 bp, 60 predicted proteins | sample KBSK1501metaG_FD_65475 | JGI IMG/M metagenome (GOLD analysis project Ga0070697, IMG submission 65475) | Corn, switchgrass and miscanthus rhizosphere microbial communities from Kellogg Biological Station, Michigan, USA - KBS K1-50-1 metaG | ecosystem: Host-associated > Plants > Roots >...
CGTGGTCATGCTGGTTGATACTCAGCTGGCCTTTCTTACCGGAATAGTCACAGCATTATTTGCCGGCATGATGGCGCCCACGGGTATACAAACCTCCGTCTATGCATTGATTTCCTGCGCTGCCGCAGTCTATGGGATTGGTAGATACCGCGAGCGACAATCAGTGACCCTCGCCGGCCTATTCGTTGGCGTGGTTAACGCAGTGATGGCCCTGGCGCTGCTGGCCTACGCCGAACAGCCTTTCACGCTAAATACGATACTGCTGGCAACCGCATGTGGTTTCGCTGGGGGATTACTGACTGCGATTTTTGCCGCCGGGGGCTTGCCTGTAAACGAGTCGATCTTCGGTATCCTAACCGACGTCAAGCTGCTTGAGCTGTCCAATGCCGACTTACCCGTGCTGGGCCAACTGGCATTGCGAGCCCCGGGAACAAATCAGCATTCACATGCGGTGGGCCAACTAGCGGAAGATGCCTGCCGGGCGGTGGGAGCCAACCCACTCCTGGCACGCATTGGCGCGCTTTACCACGATATCGGCAAGGTCGCTGCCCCTGAGTATTTTGTTGAGAACCAGCAAGGGGTTAACCCCCACGACCACATGCGCCCCACGCAGAGTGCCAGGATTATCATCAGCCACGTGACCTACGGTCAGAAGCTAGCCAAAGAGATCAATCTGCCAAAGAAAATAGCTGACTTCATACCCCAGCACCACGGTACGCGCACGTTGCATTTCTTTCTACGCAAGGCGCAAAGCCAGGCAAAGAACGGTGAAACAGTAGATGAGAAGGACTTCCGTTATCCCGGCCCCAAACCGCAATTCAAAGAGGCGGCGATAATGATGTTGGCGGACTCATGTGAAGCAGCGGCCCGCTCGCTGGAACGTCCGGATCCGGAAAACATTCGGGCTATCGTAGTCAAGATCGCTGATGCAATCATAACCGACGGGCAGCTTGATGAGTGCGACTTGACCCTCAAGGAGTTAACCACCATTCGAGAAGCAATCATCGGCGCGCTCACCGCTATCTACCACGCGCGAATCGACTACCCGGGATTCAATCCACCACATGTAACCGGACCGCTCGCGATGCCCGCAGTCGAACTTGACAGCGAAGAACGCGGGGTCAGTTATAGCAAAGCCTCGGACGTTCCCATTAATGAGTCAGGGGAGGTAGAAGACGAGGCGATCAGCCGGAAGGTGATGTAGGAATAGGACCATACGACCTATGCGACCTATACCAATAGGACTTATAGGACCTATATGGCTTTTTAGAACTTGGCCTTCAGCTTTTGGTAAGTAGTAGCCAGATCTTCAGGGATCACGCGCGCCTCGCTAACTGTTGTCATGAAGTTTGTATCCCCGGTCCAACGCGGCAGGATGTGGATGTGTATGTGATCGACAATCCCCGCACCCGCCGAGTGGCCAAGGTTCATGCCCATGTTGAAACCATCCGGCCGGTAAACTTCGCGAAGCGCCGTCTGAGAGCGTTTCGTCAAATCCATCAATTCGTCGGTAGTTTCTTTAGGAGCGGCATCCAGGTCACCAATGTGATCGTTGGGAACTATCAGCAAGTGTCCACTGATGTAAGGGTAGCGATTAAGAACGATGAAACTACGCGCAGCGCGATAGACAACAAAATTCGCTTCGTCGTTGTTGACCTCGGAGTAAAGTCTGCAAAAGACGCAGCCCCCGGGTTCTGAGTCAGCAGCGCCACTTGCGGCGATGTATTCAGAACGCCAGGGACTCCACAGCCTATCCAAGCTTTATCCTTTGAGCCTTAAGGCGGGCCTAAAAAGTAGGGGGTTGGCGCAACTCATCAGGGCTAGCGCCGCTCGATTGCTCCGAAGCGGCTTGAGGTTGGGCGCCGTCGTTAATTAACTCTTTGAGTTCTTTGCCGGGTTTGAAATAAGGAACGCGTTTGGCAGGAATGCTTACAGGATCTCCAGTCTTCGGATTTCTGCCCCGTCGCGCGCCGCGCTCACGCACGCGAAAACTACCGAAACCGCGGAGTTCAATCTTCTCACCCTGATTTAGTGTTTCAATGATGCTCTCGAAGACAATCTCGACCAGCCGCTCGGCATCCTTTTTAGTAAGTTCCGCCGCTTCGGCGACATCCTCTACAAGTTCCGCTTTAGTCATGCATTACCTCAGCTGAGAGATGGCTCACGTTCGAACAATCGAAGGGAAACTCCTGGTACATCGTAACAGTGACGAGGTGTGCTCAGTCGGTACACTATCAGAAAACAATCGCGCCGGGCAAGATGCAGAGAGTGGTAGATCTTAGTCGCTTATTAGGGCTGGAGACCAACAGAAGCTTAACCGAGCGATGGGCTCTTCAAATCATCGCCGTCAGATACCAGGCGCCGACTATTTCTGATCGTCTTCAGGCCCGGACTCGGCAGACGACTCATTCTCAGAAGACGCCTCAGCCACGGGTTCCGGCTCTTTAAGCTCAGGTTCCGGCTCCGCGGGCGGCTTCACTTCAGGTTCTGGTTCCGGCGCACGCTCCATCTCCGGTTGCGGCTCAGGCGCGGTTTCCAGTTCAGGTTCGGATGCTGGCGCGGATTTCTGTTCCGGCTCGGGGACAGGCTTCGACTCAGATCTGCCAAGACCGAAATCTGCCAGTTCTCCCAGAGACGCCATCCCGCTGCCGGCTTGCGATGAATAGACTTTTGTATCCACGATGGGCTCATCATCTTTACCGACCGCACGTGCTGAGAGACCTATTTTCTTGCTCTCCGCGTCGATCCTCAGGATCTTGAATTCCATCTCCTGGCCCAGTTGAACCACATCTTCAGGTTTTTCAACGCGCTCTTCCGAGAGCTCGGAAATATGACAGAGGCCTTCAAGATTGTCATCCAGCTCAACGAAGGCGCCAAAGTTTGCGAACCGCGCAATCTTTCCGCGCACCACGTCGCCGGGTTTATGTTCATTAACAAACCGATCCCAGGCGTTCGGCTCGAGGTCCTTGATCGAAAGCGACAGGCGCCGGTTCTCGGCATCGATGCTGGTGATGATGGCGTCGATTTCCTGACCCTTCTTTAGCACTTCGCTCGGATGCTTGATTCGCCGTGACCATGAAATATCAGAAACGTGGACCAGCCCGTCGACTCCGTCCTCAATCTCAATGAACGCTCCAAAGTCGGTCAGATTTCGCACCCGCCCATGGACTCGCGTTCCTACCTGGTACCGCTCGTGCAGGGTTTGCCATGGGTTGTCCTGAATCTGTTTCATGCCCAGGCTAATGCGCCGGGCTTTTGGATCGACGCTCAATACTTCTACTTCAACCGTATCACCGGGGTTCACCAGCTTGCTGGGATGCTTTACCCGTTTAGACCAGCTCATCTCTGATACGTGAACCAGTCCCTCGACGCCGTTCTCGAGTTCGACGAAGGCGCCGTAATCCGCCACGCTGGCAATCCGTCCCGGGACTCTGGTGCCGACCGGAAAGCGCTCATCGACGCTGGACCAGGGATCGGGCAATAACTGTTTGTACCCGAGAGACACGCGCTCGCGTTCACGATCGAATTTGAGAACCTTAACCTGGATGCTGTCGCCTACCCTGAACAGTTCGCTGGGATTTTGTAAACGGCCCCAGGACATGTCTGTTACGTGCAGCAGGCCATCAACTCCGCCGAGGTCCACGAAAGCACCGTAGTCAGTCAGATTCTTGATCTGCCCTTCGACCACAATGTCCTCTTCGATGTGTTGAAGTGTTTGCCCTTTCCTGCCGGCGTTCTCTTCTTCAATGACCGCCTTGCGTGAGAGCACTACGTTGGAACGTTTGCGATTAAGTTTGATGACCTTCGCTTCTATCTCCTGATTACGGAGAGAGTCGAGATTGCGAACTGGACGAACATCAACCTGCGAGCCCGGCAGGAATGCCGCAATGCCATCTATGTCGACCCGCAGTCCGCCTTTGATGCGCTCCATTACGCGGCCTTTAATACTTGTGCCATCGCGGTGCGATTTCTCCAGATCGTCCCACGCCTTCATGCGCACTGCATCCGCGCGTGACAGAATCGGCAGGCCGTCCGCCGTTTCCATGTTCTTGACCAGCACATCAACTTCGTCGCCGGCCTTAACTGCGAGGACCCCATTCTCGGTAAACTCGGCCGGATTAACAATGCCTTCGGACTTATATCCAAAGTCGATGACCACACCGCGCTCGCTGATTCCGACGACAGTCCCGCGAACCACTTCGCCTTCCTGCAAAGAGGCTTGCTCCTGCTCAAATTGATCGAGCAATTGCCCAAAGTCGACATCGCCATGCGGACGCGGATCGTCCTCGTCGTCGGCTCTGGTGTCCAGGGCTGGACTCGCATCCTTTGGGGCGGGTGTAGGTGGTGCTGACTGGGCGATTTCCTGCTCGCTGGAAGTTGAGTTGTTGTCGTTTAGTTGTTGGTTGTTAAGTTTCTTTTCTTCGCTAGCCATGCAAACTCCTGTAACAGTCCCGGAAAATTCACCACCCAAGATCGTATTGGCACTCGCCTCACCAGTCTCCCTTGAGATTCAACTAGCGGGCAGTGCTCAGGCGGCACTTGCTTCGTTTGACCTTGGCGATACTGTCGGGGGTTGAAGCTTGCGAGGTATGCGAGCCGTTTGGATTTGGAAAAGGAGGTTTTTATGTGTTTCGATTTCCGCCGCGCCCGAAGTCACCCGCTCGGTCCGACAATCACCAGCCGCTTACCGGGTAGGTTCGCAATGTACACGCCAGAAGAAGTGCATGTCAAGGTGTTGACCTACCCAATGGCCATGCACGCCTTCAAAAAAATACGGCTGTTGCCAACCCGTTTCAGTAGTTATCGACTCGTGGCGGACAAGCTATCTAAACCGCGCGGCACAACATAAACGCCGGCTGAATGAGATCCAACAAAAAGCGTGTTTTGATCGCGCGAATCGAAAGCGAGGGCCCAAATACGTTGACTGGGTAATCGACGCTCTTTGGGATCAATTCGGTCCCAGGTGCTTCCCGCATTGATTGTGCGGTAGACGCCGCCTCCGATTTCACCAGCTTGATATGCGTTGCCAACGAAGACTTCATCGCCATTCCGCGGGTTGATCAAGATGCTCGTAAAATCGCCGAAAGGAAGGTTCCCACCCCGTCGACTCCAGCTTGCTCCACCGTCCTTTGACATATAGAAGGCCTGCTTCGTACCTACATAGACATAGTTGGGGCGCTGCTGGTTAACGGCAATCGCATTCACAGGGGCTTCTGACGGAACTCCGGAAACGCGCTGCCACGATTTTCCTCCATCGTGGGAAACCAGAACTCCCGAAGACGCGGTGCCCACCCAGATCGTCTCCGGTTGTTGGGCACTGGTTGATATGCAACTCGTCCTCGGGTCAAGGCCGGAGCCATAGGGTAGTTTTTGCCAGCCCTGGGTTGGATCGAAGCTACGGAACAAGCCAAGATTAGTCGCCGCCAGAAAGACGGGCCGCTGACTATCGACATCCAGTGTCTGGATGATTGCGTTGATAGCATCAGACAACACCACCGTGGCTAAGGGATCGGCGTCGTTATTACTTTTCGCCACACCCAGTGACGAAAGGGTAAGGTCGTCGAACTTGCCAGTGACGGGAAGCCGCTTACCTGCCTGAAATCTCTTCAGGGCACTCAGAGTTTTTGTGCCCGCTCTCCCGTCCGGTACTCCCACGTCATAACCGGCGGAGTTCAAAGCCAGCTGGGCGCGTCTGATGGTGTCGCTGGGTTTAACCGCGGGCGCTTTCGCGGCGGGAGCTTTCTTCTTGCCCTTGGTGGTGGCCGGCTTAGGGGCTGTCCAAACGGGCGCCCACGAAGCTCCTCTGTCCAGAGAACGATAGACGCCAAGATTGGTGCCAAGATAGATAGTGTTTGCGTCTCGACTGTCTTGCAGAATTGAATAGACAATCAAACGAGGAGGCATACTGCGCATCGATGGCCGCCAGCTCTCGCCGTTGTCGGTACTGACAAAGAAAAACCCGCCGCCCGTAGTTGTGTTTATGGTTGCGGCATAGATCCTGTTTGCGTCTTCGCGATCGGAAACAATGACGTTGGCAAATCTTCCGCTGTAGCCACCGTTGGTTGGCAGGAAAGTTTTCCCGGCATCATTAGAGACCATTACGCCGTAGTTGTTGGTGCCGATATAAATCGTTTGCGGACGCAAAGGATGAACGGTAATAGAGTTGATTTCGAGTTGCCGTGAAGTAGTTACCATCCATGAGTCTTTATCGCCGCCGCGATCCGATCGCCAGAATCCCTCAGTGGTCCCGGCAAACACCAGTCCCGGAATAGATGGATGTTGAAGGATGGCCCGCGTTCGTCTCGATTGCGAAGGAATCCCATTTACCTTGGTCCAGCTGTCACCGGCATTTCTGGTTTCATAGATACCGCTGCAGGCGGACATGATCACATGGTTGGGATCGCGCGGATCGATATCTATGGCGAAAATATCAGAGTCGTCGATGATACCGGCCTTAATACTCTTCCAGCTCTTGCCGCCATCCGTAGACTTATAGGGTAAGTACCACGTTCCCGCGTAGATGGTGTTTGTTGTGCGTGGGTCGATGGCCAATGACTCTACATGGACCAGGCCAGGCGTTGTCTGAGTTGGTAATTGCGTCCAGCTTTCACCCGAGTCGTCAGACCGGAACATGCCGTTGAAAGTACCTGTAATCAGAACGTTGGGATTTGATTCTGATTGAATCAGCGAATGAAGGGCTTCATTTTTCAACTCTGAGCTCTCGCGCCATTTACGACCCCCATCAGTTGATTTAAAAAACCCGCCTGATTCTTTATGCCGGTGGGCGGCAACGTAGAGGGTCTTCGGATCGCGCGGGTCCACAATAATGTGATCCACGAAGAGTTTGGGTCGATTGAAATTGTAAAGAAACTGCCATGTCTTGCCGCCGTCCGCCGACGTGTATATCTGCCCGTCAAGCGTGCCGAAATAAAAGCGGTCGGGATTACTGGGGTCGACAACCAGACTACGGACGTCGCCTCCCGGAGGGCCGCTATTTCGCCAGTCGTCTGAATACTTGCCTGCAACGGCCGGCGCGTCATCGCCAGACTTCAGCGAAGGGCCAAAGGCAACCAGCTGCATCGGAACAGCGGCAAAGAGAACTCCAAGAAGAATGATTTTTGGCAGTCGGGTTTTTATATTCATAGATATTTCAAGTTACTGAGCACAACAGTCGAATCGTTTCAAGTTTAATATAACTTCGGAGATTTGTACCACCAACGTTCGCCCCCATAAGATGCCTGGCCTCACCTGGGAAGTTGCAGCGCGCTAATAACAGTCCGGAAAAGCAAAGCGGGCGATGCTTCTCCTTGGGAGAAACATCGCCCGCTTCGGAAGAGTCACGTCACCTCTTTAGAGGAACGCGAACGTATGGTCTATTCCTCGTCCATGCGACCGCGACGAGCACGACGGCGTGGCGCGGGCTTCTTGCATTCCGGACAAGGCGAAATGATGTTGTCCGTGCTGGCCGACGGCGGAGTCGCACCGGTTGGCACAACCCAAAGCTCTACCGTCAGATCAGACCGGCAGCCACCATCAACTGTGGTTAAGCGACCAGCATCGATTCCGCGCGTATTAACCAGGTAATCCTTCGCGCGATCGGCTCTGGCTTGCGCCTCACCCGCACAGGTTCCGTAGGCCACGATGTAGCCCTGGCTGCCTGGCGCGTTCTGCAGTTGAATGGCGTAGTTGTCGAGACGGGCCTTCTCATCATTGAATCTGATGTTGCCATACTCGTCAAACTTCGTTGGGTTGTTTACAGGCGGCGTCCTGACGTTGGTCGAACATGATGCCGTCCTCGAACAGGAAGGATCAAGTCCACCGACCTCAACAGTTGCTGTTACAGTCTGGCCACCCAATCCGGCCGTGTCGACTGTGATTGAAGAGGTACCCTGACCGCTGCTGATTGAGCCGGCTGAAACTGACCAGTTGTAGGTTACGTTCGCATCTCCTGCAGACGCGCTAAACGTAATTGCTGAGCCCTGGTCAACGTCAGACGGACAGCTCACTGAAACCGTCGGACATGGAGGCACGCAACCCGTGCACGCCGCAATAGTTACCGTAGTAGAACTATTGGCCGTGTGGGCATTGCCGTCATTCACTTCCACGCTGGCGGTGTAGGTGCCTGGGTTAACGCCTGAAAGATCCCAGCTAACACTTCTACCTTCACCTGTCAGCCTGCCACCAGTCACTGACCACGTATAGAGCAGCGTGTCATTGTCCGGATCGGCCGCACTCGCAGTCAAATCAACTGAGCGCGATGAACTCGGCGAACAGCTGGTTGAGCTGGTGCCTTCCGGACACGGAAGAGTGATTGTAGACATCGACGCCGACACCGAAACCGTAGGCGGCTGATTGGGTGGCGGAGGTAATGTCCGGGCATTGCGATGACCAATCCAGAACTGGCCGATGAAGCCATTCGGATCGCTGGAAGGTACAAACGCAAAAGGAAGCGTGTCATTGAAGTGGCCCTGATCCTGCTGATTCAGATGCCTTCGATAAGCCGCGCCAATTCCCCACCAGCGTCTCGGATAGATCTTGATGCCGCCTAAAGCCTCAACTGGATTGTTGGGAAGGGCATTTGGCGTTCGGCCCGCTACGTACATCGTGGAGCGTACTTCACCGATCAGCTGGAAGTGCTCATTAACCGGGAAATCAAACCCAACGCCCGCTAAAAACTCATCGGGCCGGTCGAGCAGCACCGCGTCGCCCATAGCCGAGCTCTTGGGATTGCTGTTGAGGATGTAGCCCAGGTTGGCAGAAACGTTGACATGCTCACTGAGCCTGCCATCGATAAATCCGATCAGACCGAAGTCGCCAATGCTTGCTCCGGGGCCGGCCCCGCGCTGCATCTGGTTAAAGCCGCTGAAATCGTTAGCTTTGTCTGGATACCATCGATAGAAGGGAATAAACCCGACGCCCAGCGGCGAATTCGGACCTGTCAGGCGAATCTTGGCTCCCGCTACGAAATTCGTAAAGCTTGACTGACCATACCGCCGGTTGACGAACGGCGCGTCCGGCAAATAGGCAGGCAAGATTGTAAACAGAGTCGGCACTGTGATGGCTCGCGTTGTCAAAGTTGCCGGTTGCTGGGCCGTGGCGAGCACGATGCCAGGAAGAATGCTACCCACAACCGAGCCCATGCCCGGGAAGCTGGATGCGGTGCCGAAATTTCCGCTCCCGCCCACTGGCGAACCAATTACGCTGGTGAACGGCGGCGCGATAGCGTTGCCGGTCAAACCAAAGTTTGGTCCGGTGGCGCCGATGAATGGAAACTGTCTGAACGGCTGCCCGCCGGAGTTTCCGGACGGATCAGTGCACGGTGGCCCAGTCGGACGGAATATCGGGCTGAACCCTGTCAACAACGTAGAACCGCCTGTCCGTATTGGCGGAATGATCATAGCCGGCCCGACACAAAGCGTGCCAGCTCCAAACCGAAGCTGGGAGTTTGGCAGATAGAAACTTGATAGTTGAGTGGAGTTGTTAACCTTGATGCCCCGCAGCCCGTTGGTTTTGAAGAACAGCTCTATGTGATCGTTCAAACCAACGTTGAAGCTCAGCGGGATATCGGTGATGTCTACGTTGCCAGGATCGCGATCAAAATTGCTATAAGCGACACTAAACGTAAACTCGCCCCTCCGGATCGTCGCACCGTCGTAGACTGTGAAAAGTCCGGTTGGCCCACCTTCTGGACCACCCGTGCCCACTGACGGAGATTGATTCCGCGGATCGTTAGGCGATCTCAAAGTCTGCGCTGATACCACAGCACATAACACCAAAGTAGCGAGCGCGGCAATAAGCGCCCTTGTTGCGAGTCTCATCGCATTCCTCCTGCGAAATCGAAATAAGAATAGAAGTCTATTATGAGTACCACCGTGGGCAAGTAGCCGGCCGACAATTGACTGGCCCATCGTTCCTTGCCATGCGGAGGCGCCAACTACAAGCCGACGAATCGAATGCTGAACGCTCCTGTATCCTGAATCTAGTGCCGCCTGAGCCGACTAAAAACAAAAACAGCTACCCGTCGTTCGCTAAAAAATCCAATCCGATGCCTGGAAAAACCTAACGCCACTTCTTATACGAAAAGTGCGGTTCGGTGTCAACGATTCAATACCTCAAACCTTGGCCCAAAGCCAAAATTTCCCCACACTGGTCCGAGGTACAAAATCCTGCCAGACCATACTCTACCTTTTTCTGGAAATCAAGACCTTTCATTAGTTAACGGCCATTTTTGTTTATGTTTTTTCCGTCACGCATAGATCCCTCGCATGCGTGTGTCATAGGCCACACGGTCTATCGCCAGCATGTACGCCGCCGTGCGAGTGTCGACCGAGTGGGCATCCGCATAACGACAGAGATCATTGAAGCTGGCCACCATGGTGTCCTGAAGCCGCTGATTGATGACGTCTTCGCGCCAGAAATAACCCATCCGATCCTGGACCCACTCGAAATAAGAGACGGTCACACCTCCGGCATTGGCCAGGATGTCCGGAATAACAAAAATGCCTTTCTGATGAAGGATTTCGTCCGCGGCGGCCGTGGTAGGCCCATTTGCCCCTTCGGCCAGCACTTTACACCTGATTTTGTCCGCATTCTGGGACGTAATCTGGTTTTCTGTGGCGGCAGGAACAAGCACGTCGCACTCAAGCTCTAAAAGTTCGCTGTTAGTTACCCTTTCAACCCCGGGAAAGTCTTCGAAGGACCGCGTGGCCTGGAGATGCTTCAATGCGGCAGGAATATTAATGCCCTCTGGATTGTAGATACCGCCATGGACGTCTGAAATCGCAACAACTTTATAACCAGCCTCGTGAAGCAACTGGGCCCCGATGCCTCCTACATTTCCGGATCCCTGGACCACGACGCGGGTACTTGGTGGCGTCATCCCAAACCTCTTTATTGCCTCATTGATTACGAACAGAATACCGCGTCCAGTTGCCTCCCGCCGTCCTGACGAGCCACCCAGGTCAATCGGTTTCCCAGTCACTACAGCAGTGACCGTATGCCTGGCGTGCATGGAATAAGTATCCATAATCCACGCCATGGTTTGTTCGTTGGTGTTCATGTCCGGAGCCGGCACGTCCTTTTCGGGACCGATGAAATCAAGTAGCTCGGAAGCATACCGCCGCGTCATTCGCTCAAGCTCGCCCATGGACATCTGCTGCGGATCGCAAATCACTCCTCCCTTAGCGCCTCCAAAAGGAACGTTGACCACTGCGCACTTCCACGTCATCCACGCAGCCAGCGCGCGCACTTCATCGAGGCTCACATCCGGGGAGTAGCGTATTCCACCTTTGGCCGGCCCTCGAGCAAAATTATGCTGAACGCGATAGCCCTCAAAAACCTGAATTCGACCTGAATCCATCCGGGTGGGAATGTAGACCTTGAGCTCCCGATTGGGAACGCGCATCACCGCGTACAAATCCGCGTCAAGATGGAGCAGCTGTGCGGCCCGGTCGAATCGCGACATCATTGACTCGAACGGATTCTCCTCTTTGATTTCGCGGATATCGTCTACATAAACTGTGCTGTGCATACTGGACATTGCCATCTCCGAAAAGTTCCAGGCTGAGGTCAAATCAAGGTAACTACCCCGAGCCAGGAGAAAATATCGATCAATGGATCACGACGGGGGCGTCGATCGCGAGTACATGTCGAACCGGACCAGCTTCTCTCGGTTTACTAGGTTCGCCAAAGGGTGCGCAACCATGGTCTCTCGCCGAACAAAGACACGTGCGTCAAGCGCAACTAACTTCTCTATGAATTACGGGATTACGGCCGGCATGGTATCCCATGCATCAAGACGAGCGCAACCGGCATCTTAGAATCGCCCGGGCATCCAAATTTAGGACAAGTTGATTTGGACGTTACTACTTTCGGCATGTTAACATCGACATCTCCTCGGATTTTCCTTTCACGTGCTTTTGCGTCTTGTTTTTCATGAGCGATTCCTTCCGACATTGCATTTCTTTACGATCCCGCTCTGCGTTTTTTATCACAGCCGCGCTTTTACTATTCGGCGGCTTCAGCATGACTTTCGCCCAAACCGAAGACGCTTTTGGCGAAGCGCCAGACCCGGTAAGACTATTTGAACGTGGGCAGAATGCTCATGCCCGTGGCGACCTGGACAAAGCCCTCGAGTTCTACGAAGAAGCGATCAAAGTCCGGCCTGAATTTCCGGAAGCTGAATTTCAGCGAGCGAGTGTGTTGGTAGCGCTGGGGCGCGCGGTTGATGCTGAATCCGGGTTCCGCCGTGCAATAGAACTAAAAAAGGACTGGTCGCTTCCCTACTCCGCCCTGGGTACGCTGCTGGTCGGCCTTAACCGCGATTCAGAAGCTGAGTCTTTATTCCGGCAGTCGATAAAACTCGATGCCCACAACAACCTTGCCCTCCGGATGCTCGCTGACATCCGCCTTCGCGCGGGAGATGCGAAAGAAGCGTTAAAACTCGTGCAGCTTGCTACCAGCGATCCGGATGCACCTGTAGCCACCTGGTTCCTCCGCGCCGTAGCGGAACGCATGACCAAGGACATGCCGGCAGCTTTGGTAAGCCTGGGCCATGTACTTGAACTTGAGCCTCTTAATCTTTCGGCGCTGATGGAACGCGCCGAGATCCGGATTGCCACAGGCGATAAGGAACACGCTATTGAGGATCTCAAGGCCGCCGAGAAATTAATAAAGGCGGATAGACCCAGCTCATCCCGCCTCGCTGCCGCGTACGAACTGGTGGGCAGACCTGAAGAGGCGCAGCGAATCGCGCAATCGGCAGGATTGATTAAGGCCCAACAGGTTTCTGCTGATGGCTCAATAAAGGTTGTGGGAACTCCGGAAGAGATTGAGGCTGCCAACGGCGAAGATCTCGATGCATCACGAAAAGCTCTCGAATCTTTGCTGGCGAAGAACCCGAACAATGCGATGCTAATGGCGCGGCTCGGGGCATCCTATCGAACAGTTGACCCCGCTCGTTCGCTCGATCTTTACCGGCGCGCCCTCGCAATTGAGCCTCATAATGTAGACTACGCCACCGGCTATAGCTCGGCATTGGTTAAAGCTCGACGCTTCCCCGAGGCAGTTGCGGTGCTGCGCAGAGTGATCTCCGTTGCGCCTGAAAATTACCCGGCACACGCTAATCTGGCAACTGCTTTATACGCACTCAAGCAGTATCCCCAGGCACGTGAGCAGTATGAGTGGCTCTTGAAAGCGAAACCTGATTTGACAGTTACTCATTATTTCATTGCCACCACACATGATTATCTTGGAGAATACGAACAAGCGCTGGCAGCATACGAACTTTTCCTGGCCGGCGCCGATCCGAAAACCAATCAACTTGAGATCGAAAAAGTAAATTTACGGCTGCCGAGCCTGCGACGTCAGATTAAGTTGGGCCAGGGCGTGAAGATCAAGTCTGAGCAAAAACGGAAACCCTGACGGCCCGACGAAACGCAAAATGAGACTTTCCGGAATTAGGCGACCAATGATTCGAAGCACACAGGTCATTCTGCTGTTGGCGGCCTTTTATATTCCAGTCGTCAACGCGCAGGAGCCGCAGGTCCAGGAGCAGCCCGCCCCTCCTCCTCTAAAAATTATCTCGCGCGCGGAGCGCACTCAGATCAACCAGTCCAAAGATGCAAAAGCGCGAGTTCAAACAACTCTTGAACTGGCGGTCGTTCACCTTGCCGAAGCTGAAGAGCAGACCTCGCAGCATGACTATCCCGCCGCCGCCGCGCGTGCCGGCCAGTATTGGGCCCTGGTAGAAGATGTATTCAGTTTTTTAAAGACGATGAAGACCGATAGCAACAAGACTCGTGATCTTTACAAGCGTGTTGAGCTGGCGCTGCGGGCACACGGTCCACGGCTCAGCGCTATTCGCCGCGGGACGCCTTTGGAATATTCTGTTTGGATAAGGGCGATCGAAGACTACGCCAGAGACGGGCGCACCGAGGCTTTAAACTCTTTCTACGGACATACCGTCTTCCGCGATAGGCCCATTGACCAGCAACAAGCTAACAAACCGCTTCAGAAGAACGCTATTACGCCAGGTAAGAACCAACCATGAGTGCTCGTGCTTCAATTTCTTTACTGGCAGTCCTCGCAGTCAGTCTCTTTTTCACCTTTTGTGCTCCGGAGGCTATCTGCGCAGTTCAAGCTCGAGACCACCTTACGGAGCAGGAAATAGAACTGGTGAAGGGTGCACAGGTCCTCGATAAACGAATCGACGTCTTCATCAAAGCCGTGGATCGGCGGATGATGGTACTGAATGGGACTCAGGCAACAAATGCGAAGCTATTAAAGAAGGACGCTGAGCTATGGGGCGATTTGCCAACCGGCTCGCGCGCAGAGCTCATTAGTGATATCTCGAAGATCCTTGATGAAGCGATAACTAATATTGACGACGTAAGTTCTCGTGACGAGAAAAATCCGTTAATCGCAAAGGCTCTCCGCAACCTGGCTGCGGCCGTTACGCGGACAGTAGATCAATTGAAGCCACTGGAAGCGCAAGCTAAAGGTGATTCGGAAGTCAGCGCCTTCGACCAACTAATTGAAAACGCCGAGTCTATTCTTCAAGCGGCCAACAAACTTCCCCCACCGGTTGAAAAGAAGGGGAAGGGCAAGACCGAGAAGACCAATTAGACGAAGCCAGCGTCAGCTCGTACTAAAAAGGTGCTGCCGCCCCACAGGCGTATAGAGTCCAAGCTTTAGCTTGCGTGCTTGATGAGGGACAACCTAAAAGTTGTAACTCTATACACCCGTAGTCACGGCTCTTTTTAGTTCAGACGATGGTTACGATCTCTTTTTTCGCGCCTCTGCACTAACCATCCGGGCTTCCTGGTCCAGAGCGGTCCCGGCGCTGGCTTCATCTCCTTCTTCCTTGGCCGAAGCTGCGGACTGCAGGCGTGCGGCGGTCTCGCCGACAGCGAATAATCTGTACTCGACTTTCGCCTCCGTCTTGCCAACGCCGCCGACTCCGGTCGCCCGGCCAAACATCCCGCCGATTTTGTTTGCTGCCGAGGTCTTTAGCGCAGCAATATCTGTGTAAAGAATGAAGTCACATTGCCGGGCCTTGGCTTCAGCCTCAGCGTCAGCTGGAGACGTGGCATTCAAACCTATGGCTTCAACCCCGCTGCTTTCAATCCCACTAACGAGCCGCTCACGCAGTGATTCTAAGGAGACGCTGCGATCAGTCTTATTATTAAACCTGACGACGCCCACCCGAATGACGCCCGCGGCCTTGGCATTACGGGCACTAGACATAGCACCCTGGATCGTCTCCTCCCGGGACGGACGTCCCGTTGTGGCCTCCGACATCATCGATTCCGCTGAAGGCATGGTAGGCATCGCATACAACTCTTGCGAATTCTGCGTTTCGACATATCCTGCCGGCACGTCGAATAGAGCAGCATCAAGTGGCTCTCGGGAGAGTTCGATGACTTCTTTTGTAGTTGTATAGGTGACTTGTCCGTTGGGACCATACATCGTGGTCGTCTCAATTAACGGGTAGCCGGTTCGTGCCGCCCCCTGACGGTTGAAGCGAACTTTATCCCGACACCCGCCCACAGCGGACGGGCGACTCATCATTGGTGAACCTCCGGTCTCACACTTGAGTCCAAAAGCAAAATCTATGTACCAACCGTCCGTTTCCATCCGCTGCTTCACCGGATTACAGGCGTCTGGCGAGGATTCAATGGCCAGCGTCGTCTTGACGTGCCGAGCCGTGAAACCAAACATTTCTTTGCGCTCGCCAGTATCAACAGCAGTAGTGTTATAGGTGACAATGCCACCTGCTCTCGTAGGCTCAGCAGTTACCGGGGCCGGGGCTCCACTGCTTGCGGTAGCATCAGCTGTCTCCATTGGCGTGATAACGTACTTCCTCGCGCTATCACTTATCTGAATAGTTCGCTTCAGGTCACACTGGGTGACACTGATCATATCCATGTAGCCCATCTTCATCTCAGACCGCTCACGAACGCCCTTGAGCATCGTGGTTGTCTCCATAGGCTGGCCCGACGTGGTCATTCGATATTTGATCTTCAAGTCACTCGGCGCCGGGGCCGGCGCGTCAGGCCGGTTCCTCGGACGTTGCGCCAGAAAGGCTGACGACGAAATAACTAATAAGATCAAAACACCTGCCATGCTTGTTGCCCAAGACCTTTTTCTCATGATTTCTCTCCTTCTACTTTCTTCGTTTGTGCGGCCGATATATCGGACCTCTTCGAGCTATTGGACCTATTCTAAACGGGACATATTGCTTCAAGGCCAGTCATTGCTTCAATCGCGCGCCTTTTTCAAAACTTCGGTGGCCCGATTCAAGGCCTCAACGATCCTCCCCAGGGCATCCCTGGCATTCGCACTGTTGCGATCCTCGAGAGCCTGCCGAAAATCGGGAAGCGGCTGCGCGGCATAGCCTGTATACGTTCCCGGTGCATATATCTGGTGCGTATACCAGGTGCGTCCGCGTAATCCACGTTCGTCTGTGAAGGCGCGCTCAACAGCAATCAATACGTCGTTGATGCCACGCATTCTGGCTTCCGCACGCGGCTGTGGTCGGGCCTCAATGCGCGATCGGTCAATCTCTGCAACTGTGTCCTGCTTATCTTTCTCGATCCTTTCGGCTTCAACCGAGAAAGTCTGAATGGCGTCCAACATCGCTTTCTCATCCAGACCGCCGGCCAGCTTCCTTCGTTTCGCGGTTTTCATACTCTCGTTGAAATACTCGCGAACCTGCAAAGCATAATCCCGGTAATCAAGGGGTAAACCGCGGGCATCCGCCAAACGCATAGCAATGGTCCCCCAGAGTCGCGCCGCCGTCACGTGATAAGCAAAGGTCGGATCACCGAAGTGCGCCATCCAATAAAAGGAGTCGTAGGCTGAATGGTAGACACCGTAATCACCGCCGAATCCCATGTCGGTAGACGGAATTCCCAGGTGCTGGAGAAACGGCGTGTAATCTGAACCGGAGCCTAAGGCGCCAATTCGGGCTTCGGCAATTTGAGTATCTGAACCAGTTTCCGCGTCGGTCAAGTCAGCCTCGGGCAATTGCTCTCGCGCTCGATCCTGCCACTGCTGGTAAATCGTCTTGCCGCTTTTAGGATCTTGAACATCGCGGGAAGCGGCTCGAATCAGTTTCCACATTGAAGGGACCGACGACGCCCCAAAGTTTGGACCTGAGACTGCAACGTCCACATTAAGATAGGCGACAGCCTTCTGTTTCAACTCGTCGGCGTATTCTTCAGCCCACTCGGTAGAGCCCAGCAGGCCATACTCTTCTCCGTCCCAACTGCAAAGCAGAACCGAGCGGCGTGGTTTCCACCCATTCTTCAACAAGCTGCCGAACCCGCGAGCCGCCTCCAGCATCGCGGTCGTACCGCTGTTTGGATCCACCGCGCCAAAAGTCCAGGCATCCCGGTGGTTGCCCATGATCACCCAGCGGTCCTTTTCTTCCGCGCCATCGATACGCGAGATCACATTCCAGATCTTTCGCACCTGGTAATCCATCTCCGTCTTCAAATGCACTTGAACCAGATCTGTTCCGCCGACGTGGTAAGCAAACGGCAGCCCTCCCTGAAAACCCTTCGGCCTGACTGGCCCATGCAAAGGTTCCAATAGGCGTTTCGCGTCCCCATAAGAGATTGGTTGCACCGGAATACGCGTCAGGGTAGTGACTTCTTCCATCTTCAACCGCGGCACACCCGGCACCGAGGGTTTGCCGGGCGTCAGGGGATCACCCGGAGCTCGAAACAGGTATTGCACGCTTCCCCGTTGGGCTGAGCTGACGGGCCGCCATGGTCCTTTAGGATAAACATCGCCCTGCGAGTAACCATCATCCGCCGGATCTGAATAGATTATTAGTCCAACTGCTCCGTTATCCTCTGCCACCTTCGCTTTGACACCGCGAAAAGAGTTGCCATACCTCGCAATGGCGATCTTTCCTTTCACATCGACGCCAATTTTTTTCAGAGCTTCGTAATCCGGTGGTAGACCATAGTTAACGTACACGAGTTGGGCGGTAACGTCTCCGCTGGGGCTGTAGCCATTGAAAAGTGGAATAATCCTGGGGTCGGATGATGACGGGTCTGCCGGAATGACAGCTTCCTTTACGGTTAACCTCTCCCGCCCCTTCGAGGTAATTAACTCTACAATTGACGGCTGCCTCGGATAATTAAGCAACACGTCATACTCCTTGAGCTCGGAAGGAATTCCATAACTACGAATCTGATCGCGTACATACAGGGCGGTGGCGTAGTCCTCTTTTGTGCCCGCCACGTGCGGAACAGCCGTCAAACGGCGGAGATGTTCGCGGGCTGATTCCGGTGCCGGCACGGCACGAAACTTTTCTTCCCAGTTGCGTTGTACTATCTCACTGGTTGGCCCCCCCTGGATCGACACCGGCGGCTCGCTGGAAGCACTTTCTGAGAAAACCGCACCAGAATATGACTGGGGTGCGAAAGCCAAAGCCAGAACCACAGCAACACTGCGGCGAATGAATCTCATTTTAACGTTTCCTCTATTGAACAATGTTCCTTCCTTTATCGTAGAACCCCACACCTCACCATTGTGCGAGAAAGGAAATGGACGATGGACAGCAGATACTATCCGGGAGTTGAAGCAGATGTCTCCAAATTAATGGCAGAGCTTCGCATTTTGTTCGATCAGGACTATGAAGTGCAGACAATGTACGTCTCTTCAACCGCAGTTTTGCAAGCCCGGAAGTCTAGCACGTTGCGCGACCTTACCGGGCTATCAGCGGCATTAACCATCAAGGTTACCCCGGAAGCCGGGGGAACACGCGTCGAGATAGGCATGCAGAAGTGGTTCGACAAGGCGGCCGTCGCTGCGGTGGCTTTAATCCTTTCTGCCGGACTTTTGGTGGCGCTGCCCGCACTCGGCGCCTACTGGCAATACAAGATCACTGAAGATGCGTGGAAGATAATAGAAGAACACATCACGCGTAAAGCGGGTGGGTACGTTCCGCCTCTGCCCGGTCGCTGCGGAAACTGCGGATCAGCAAATACCGCAGGCTCGGGATTTTGTTCGACGTGTGGGGCGAATCTTCAAGCCAACACGTGCCCCCTCGTGCGGGACTACTCAGAAAGACCCTTCGGCAAAATTCTGTAATCATTGCGGGAAGCCTTTGGCAGGCATTCCTTCCGGCTGATCAGCCAGAGTTCCACTCAAACTCTCCCACGACCGTTGTTCGGGAGTGCCACCATCCTTCTTGACAGACTTGTCCATTCAGAATGATGATCAAATCATGAGCCTTGCATCCATTCAGAAGGAGATTCTTCAACTCAACCCTAGGGACCGTGTGAATCTGATTGACCTGCTTTGGGATAGTCTCGATGAGGCGCGCATCAGCGAAATCGAGGCGAAGTGGGCTTCGGAATCCGAGGAACGAATCGACGCCTACGAACGCGGTGAATTGCCCGCAGTTGACGGACCTGCCGCGCTTAGAGACCTTCGCTCTTCCCTCAGGAAATGACAGACTTCAGATTTACTTCTTCGGCGCTGTCAGAGTTGACACAAGCGACCTTGCATTACGAGGAGAAGGAGAACGGGCTGGGCGGAATCTTTTTGGATGAAGTTGATGCTACAGTTGCACGGATACTAGCTGACCCTGCTGCATGGCACCCCCTATCACCTCGCACCAGGCGTTGCCGTACTCACCGTTTTCCATTCGGTGTTATTTACCAGATTCGTCCCGCCGAGATTCTTATACTTTCAGTTATGGATTTGCGTCGAGATCCGACAAATTGGAAACATCTACTCTAGCTAATCGTGCCGCAGTGCTCTGACTGGATCGATCCGAGCTGCACGCGCCGCGGGGTATAGAGCTGCCAGGATCGAGACCACCAGCGCAAACAGGATGGCACTGGCCGACAGCCAGGGTGGCAAAGAGAAGAAGTCAATAAAGGACGCACCCTGTGGCTTCAGAATGAATCGGTAGGCAAGACGGTTTGCCACGGCGGCGATTCCCCATGCCAGCAGAGCTCCAATCACTCCTCCGCAAAAACCGATGACGGCGGCCTCTACAAAGAAGATCAACTTGATCTCACGGTCTTCAGCGCCAATTGCTTTCATGATCCCAATCTCGCGCGTGCGCTCGAGAATCGACATGATCATGGTGTTGGCAATTCCAAACGAAGCCACCAGAAGCGAAATTCCGCCCAGCAGGCCGAGCACTGAATCCAGTATCAGGAACACGGTGCGAATCTGATCCAACTCATCAACTATTGAAAAACTTCCGAAACCAAGTTCGGTCAAACGCTTTCGCACTGTCGTAAGTGCTACGGGATCGTGGACCCGCACCACTGCCGAGAAGTAGCCTTCCGTCTGGCCTGCGCCCAGCTGACCGCTTTGGCGTGCTAAGGCCAGCGCCACTTCGCCCATCGGATTGCGATGCTCAATGGTCCACTGACGCGCCGCTCGCAAAGGCACGTATATAGAAGCGCCGGACATCAACCCGATTCGCCCTCCCTGTCCCGCTCCATCCTTTGGCTTACTGTCCAACACTCCGCTGATGCGAAACGTGTGGGCCACGAGCGAGTTGGTGGCGGCGCTGACGTTGTCCTCTTCCAGGGGGATGCCGAAAAAGTTCATCCCGCCTTCATCTTCAGCTTCCTCAGTTTGCTTCTCTTTAGTGGAGCTAGTGGGTCTTTCATTTGCTGGAGCCAGGAACTCGATGGTCTGGCCCACAGCGTCGGAAGGTTTTTCGAAACCGAATGTTTCAGCGGCGACTTCATCAATCACCACCTCGTCTGCCTCGGGGCGGCTAATCATTTGTCCGGCGAGGAAATTTTTGAAGCGCGAAGACGCATTCGGTACCGATACACCGTTGACTGAAAGAGGGACAACTCGGCTATTAGCGCGCACGAAAGTTGTGAAACCTATATCCGGCTCCACGTAAGCCACGCCCGGGATGCCGGCGATTTCAGCCAACGCCGCGTCATCAAGAATTCGAGTGGGACTCTTGTCGGGTCTAAAACCCGGGCCGCGGCGGTCGCCGGGAGTCTCGTCCCGCTTCAATTTGGGATCCACGCCGGCAACAGCCATCGAAAACACGTTCTTGCCAAACACCCGGATCTCGTTGAAAAGATCCAAGGCGCGGAAACGCGAAAGCATGTTTCGCTGCAGCCCCAATCCAAACGAAACCATCGTTACGATGACCGCGACGCCGACAATCACGCCCATGGTTGTGAGGAAGAAGCGTAGTTTCGCCTGGCGGAGGTTTCGTAAGGCCAGATTTAAAATGTCGAGAAAACTCATTGGTTGTTAGTGTTCAAGCAGTTCAGAGTTCAAGCAGTTCAGAGTTCAAGCAGTTCAGAGTTCAAGCTTTAGCTTGCGTCTGTGCAACGCGCAACCTGAAGGTTGAACTCTGTACTTCCGGCCTCGTTCAAGCAGTTCAGAGTTCAAGCTTTAGCTTGCGTCTGTGCAACGCGCAACCTGAAGGTTGAACTCTGAACTGCTTGAGCTTAATCAAAAAGGTGGTGAACGGCGTCAACGGTCCAATCGGCCAGACTTGGAGTAACTACCTCCGCGCCGGCTGCGCGCAGATCTTTTTCCGTCACTGTATTGGTGACACCGAGCGCGCGCATTCCCGCACCTCTGCCGGATTGGATTCCGGGCGGCGAGTCTTCAATCGCGAGGCATTCGCCCGAGAGCAATGGGAGGTGTCTGGCAGCTCGCCGTGTCTCATTTAGTTTCTCCAATCCTGCCAGATAACAATCGGGTGCGGGTTTGCAGACATTTACATCTTCGGTGCTGACCACCACGGTAAACAGGTCGCGCAACCGGGCGCGGTCCAACACGTAACCAATCTCATCAAGAGTTGCCATGCTGACGATCCCCAGCGAATAGTGGCGCGACATCGCCTTTAGAAAGGTTACGACACCGGGAAACAAGGGTAACTGGTCCTCCATTGCCTGACGATGGAGAACTCCCTTCCCTTGCAGCACATCCTTCAGCACCTCATCATTCAATTGCTTTCCCGCTCGCGCAAAAGCTGCACGAACAAAGCCCTTGTCGTCCAGGCCAAGCGCACCGTAATAGTCGCTTTCGGCCAGCTCGATGCCGTGGTCATGAAGGACTTCTTTATAAGCCTCCATTTGCAGTCGTTCGTCGTCAATGATGACGCCGTTGAAATCGAAGAAGATGGCTTTGATCATTAATAAAGAATAGGACCTATAGGACCTATTGGACCTATGTCTTTAAGCTTTGAACCTTGGACCTTGGGCTTTGGCTTTCTTTTGCAATTAATGCATTCTGCTCCTCGAATAGTTTTGGCAGGCGCTCACTTTCCAGCACGTCCAGCCGGCGCAGGACCTCAGCCAGCGACAATTCGTTCTTCAGGTTGACCCGGTAATCAAGATCAGCACGTAAACGGTCCTTTTCGCCCTGCCGGTTTTGCGACATCATAATGATCGGAGCTTGCATTCCGGCTATCACGGCCAACAACAGGTTCAGCATTTGAAAAGGCATCGGATCGAAACCCTTAACCAGAATGTAGGTATTGAAAATTATCCAAAAAACTATCAGCCCCATCGACACCCCGATAAACTTCCAGCTACCGCCAAATTCGGCAATCAAGTCGGCCGCGCGATCTGCCGTTGTCGCCCGCTTCCGTTCTTCTTCGTTGGCGTTACGCGAAACTCGCGAGCGCAAAAGTTCGTCAGTGCGCCTCAGCCGATCGCTTAATGCTCCTAACATCCCCAGGGCAACGTCCGGATTCGAGCGAACAAAGGTCAGGAAATCACTGCGTGCGAGCACTGCAAATCGCGCATCATCGATCACGCTGGCGTCTGCGGACCTCTGGCGACCGTCAATGAGCGACATTTCTCCAAAGAAATCTCCCTGGGCAAGTTCAGCGAGCGTGATCTCTCTCCGATCTTCGTCAGTAATGCTAATTCGCACCTTGCCGCTCTCGATCAGGTACATTGCATTTCCGGTATCGCCTTTATGAAAAACCTGCGTCTTCTTCGGCACATCCTTCCCCGTGAGCAGATTTCGCAGTTCAGTGGCGGCCTGGTCGCTAAGCGAGGCAAACAGCGGAACTGAGCGCAGCGCCTCTAGAGTCATTTCGGTGGTTTTCGTTGACATTGGTTTACCTCACAGGGGAGATATAGGTCCAATAGGACGTATAGGACCTATTCATCATTTACTACTCGCCCATCCTTCATCAGAATAATCCGATCGGCAAAACTGGTGGCAAGTTCGCGATCGTGCGTAACCATCAGAATGGTCAACGCGTCCTTAGTTACCATCTCGCGAAGCAACGCCAGAAGTTCATGAGCGCGCGTAGAGTCAACGTTTCCGGTTGGCTCATCAGCCAGCAAAACTTTCGGATTGTTCGCAAGGGCACGTGCGATAGCCACGCGTTGCTGCTCACCACCGGAAAGTTCCGAAGGGCGATGTGTCAAACGATCTGAAAGGCCGACCCGTCCAAGTAAGTCCGCTGCTCTTTTCCGGCGCTGCAGGCCGCGTATGCCGCCAAAGGCCAGAGCCAATCCCACATTTTCTTCGGCGCTCATCGTTGGAATCAGATTGAAATTCTGGAAAATCATACCGACTGAATAACGACGGTAGCGGGCCATCTCTTTCTTACCCAGCGGGGCCAGGGCCTTCGAATTAAAAAGGACTTCGCCGGTTGTGGGGTGGTCCAGACCACCAACCATGTTCAGCAGGGTGCTCTTGCCGGATCCCGAGGTACCCTGTATCGAAACGAACTCACCTTCCCGCATGGTCATTGAGACATTATCGAGGGCAGTCACGCTCGTCGTGCCCATCTGGTAAACCTTCGAAATATTTCGTGCTTCCAGGAGTGTCATTGTTTTATTAATTGGCCGCGGATTAACGCGGATTTTCACGGATCAGAAGAAGCAGAAAAAGACCCGATCGGAACCTAATCTTTAAGCTCTATTCTTAAAACTCTAATCCGCGTTTATCCGCGATAATCCGCGGCCAAAAGCTTCCGCTTCTATCCGAGCGAATCCGAGGCAGTACTTTTCGACTGTGGCGACACGCGCCATAACTCAAAGCGTTCTCTTTCAAAACCCTTCAGCTCGACATCGAAAGGCTCCGCCGCAAGTTCACCGGTCTCAACCAACGCCCGAATTTCGGGATCGTCGTAAAGCGCTCGCGAAATAATGACGTCATTCCCGGTTGATAATCCTTCGAGGCGAGCAGCCATATTTACTGTCGAGCCAAAATAATCCAGCCGGTCGTTTAGTGTAACCGCAATGCAGGGGCCAGTATGAATACCAGCTTTCAAAATGAGGGGCGACCCTCCATCAGGAGGCGCTGCCAGAATCCGCTGCGCACGCAGCATTGCCTTCAGTGCCGACGGCGGATTCCGGAACACTGCCATCACCGCATCACCAATGGTCTTTACCAGGGCGCCGTCTTCCTCCGCGATTGCTTTCTTTAATACGTCGAAATGGTTCATTACCCGACCGAACGCGGTCGCGTCTCCAATCTCCCGGTAAAGCTGTGTCGAATGTCTCAGGTCGGTAAAGAGAATGGTAAGCGTGCCGACTGAAATTTGCTCCCCGGGGCGCAGGGCCTCGCTGGAAAAGAGATCGCGGAAGATTTGCAAGGCTGTAACTTCGGCCGCAGTCGCCGCCTGGTCGCTCCACGCCAAACGCTCCAATATGAGTAATTGCTCGGCGTCTGTCTCATTCCGAAGATCGAGCTCCGGGCGCGCGGCGATCGTCAGTTCTTCGCGAGGCCATCCACTATTGGAAGCCGATATGGTTACTGAACTACTTCCCTGCGCACTAACCTTTACCGCTTGCTCTCCCGGCAATTCAAGAGCGCGGAATCGGTAGTTACCTGGTTCGAGAGCGACGGTAAGTAGTCGCTCAGAGTGGGCCGGCAACAACTGCTGCGCCACCACGTGAGGCGTTCGTTGTGGGCTACCGATGCAATAACTCTTGACGTCAACATGGCGGATCGAAGCATTTGGACGGAAAGTCAATTCTACAAATCGATCAAAGTTTGCGGTGAAATCGATGCGACACGTTTCGCAATGCACGTCCGGGTCGATGTCCCTGAGCGATGCGCCACTCTCCTGAGGTCCACGACACAAGGGACATAGCAGATCCCACTGAAGATCCAGCAAACCCACGCGCGTTGCGTGCAGACAGGCTTCGAGCACGACCCTGCGGGGCTCGTCCCAATTGTCGGCCAGTTCATAAGGCTTGATACGCGACAGCGCAAAGTCGTCCGCCTGTTGAATGAATTCTATAAGTCGCTCAGCCACCGTCTGGTCGGCGCCATCCGCAACCAGGCGCTCTTTGATAGTTGCCAATCGATCGGTTACGACGCTCGAAAGCTCAGCTGGCTCCTGAGTCTCAGCCGGTGACGCTTCGATCTGCGCCAACTCGTCATACCTCTTGAATGCTTTCCGAAATCTTCGGGACGCGATAAATCCGATTTGAATTGGAGCGGCAATCACGCCGAGTAAAGATTTTGGGGTGATCCAAACTTCGTAGGTGAGCTTCGTACCACTGTCAGCCTTCTCGGACAATACAGCCAAAGCCCTCAACTCGGCGATTGGACCTTTACTGTAAGAGCGCACGACACCAAACCGTGAAGGCCGCACCCATTCGAATGGTTGTTCTTCCCATTCAACGGGCATTCCCAGAATTGACAGGCGAACGCGGCGGCGGGCGTTGCGGAGCCGGCGAGTGGGACGTTCCACATCAACTACCGGAACATTCGTGTCACGGTTGAAGCGGTTGGTATCGGCTACAAAGGCCCAGAGTTTTTCCGGAGTCGATTTGAGATCGTATGTCCAACTGTAATGAATTTCTTTATAAGGCATTGGGCCGGAAGTCAGAGATCAAGTTAACCGCGAAGGCGCCAGGGACGCCAAGGTACTGATAGTGTTGTCGCTATCGGCGGCTAAAAACGATCCACGAAGTCACACGAAAATCACGAAGAGAATTTAGTGTTGCTTAGTGTGATTTAGTGGATCGTTACTTGTCTTAGAATTAATACAACCTGACAAATATCGCTGAGAGTTTGACCGGCCCTACCGTGTTGTCCTTGGCGCTCTTGGAGTCTTGGCGGTTTATCTCACTTCTGACTTCACACTTCTTTGTATTCCGAATCCACGTCTTCCGTGGACGACGCCACCCGGTAATTTCTTGACTGAACCTGCTTCGTGATTAGTAGATCGTCTTTCGTCTTGAGCAGGTCTGCACGGTTGTAAACCGAAAGCTCAAAGTTGTATCCGTGAGTGATCGCATCTTTAGGGCAGGCTTCCACGCAGTAGCCACAAAAAATGCAGCGGCCATAATCGATATTGTAAACCTCAGCATAACGCTCATCGACACCGGTGCGTTCCTCAGGCAGTCGCGGGTCATCTTTGGCCACGATGTAAATGCATTCAGAGGGGCAGGCCGCGGCGCAAAGAAAACATGCTACACATTTTTCTCTTCCGAGTTCGTCGACATGCAACAGATGTTGCCCGCGATAGCGTGGCTGTACGGTGACTGGCTCCTCCGGATACTGAACCGTCCATTTCTGCTTTGGGATGTAGGAGAGGGTCACACCCATCCCCTGAATGATGGCTTTAGTTGACTCGATCACATCTGTGATTATTGACATCGCTTTTTATTGGTCCTATTCGTCCTCGCGGTCCCTGCTCTTTATAGACTGGTACCTTCCAACTTATTAACTTCGGAAGCGGTAGCTTGCCATCTTCCGTCCCTCCAGACAAACTTGTCTACGAACCGGTAAGCAACATCCTGGCCCTGGATCTTGAAGCGAATGACGCCCGCGAGCGAAGCGCGATCCCCTTTCAAGCTGACTTTCAAATCATCAAATTCCCAGTGCTCAATTGTTGTGTCTCGCTCAATCGTTCTTAAATACTCCGCTTTGCCTTGAGATCGACCCTCAGGTGAAGTACCCACGTAATCATCGGCGAGAATTCGATTGAGCTTCTTCTTGTCGGCATTAATATTGGCAACCGTCCACTCGTGCTCCAGGTTTGTCAGGTCGGCCAACACCACGGCTTCGTCAGTGGGCGCGGGGGTGTCATCTGACGCGTCTGAATTGTTATTGACGCCCTGATTTCCCTCCATAGTATTGGAGTTTGAATTATTCAGATTCCGGTTGTCGTTACCCCGGTTAACATTTGCATTGTTATTGGAGTTGTTGGTCTCAGTAAAATACTTGAGGGGTTGAACATAAAACCACGCCACAGCTCCCATGCCAATGATCACGAGAAACAGCAATAACAGGAGACCAAGAATCCATGGCCATACTTTTCGCTTCGGTTCAGGTATGCCTGGAGGAGCGTAGCCGCCCGGGGGTTGATAAGGTGGAATTGTTCCTTCTCCACCGGGAGTTGATGGCCCGGTAGCATGACTTGCCGTCTCACCAGTGGAAGGTGAAACCACCGTGACCTCCTCCGATGGATCCTCTACCGGTACCAAAGGAGTCCCATCGTCGATGCAAAAGCTGAGATTACGGTCAGTAAAAGTCTTATTGCACGTCGGGCAGCGTTTCACTGTGGGTTGCTCTTTCAAAATGCGGAGCGCTTGTTATTAGGTTCTACTAATTCTATCTCTGTTAGCGCTTGGTGCGAAATTAGCATTGTAGGGGCGTCCCTCCGTGGGCGCCCCAGGGTCGGTCGGAAGACGGGGCGCCCACGGAGGGACGCCCCTACAATCCTTTAACAAGATCCGTACTTCTGCATCAGACCAGCGCTTCGACAATTAACGAGGCGCACTCATGAGGAAACTCAAGCCATAAATCAGGATGATCAGCGCTACAAATACAAAATAGAGCGCGCCGGTCACAATTCCGGCGATGGCCATTCCTTTACCGCCATACTTACCAGGGTCGTTCTTGATCTGAAACAACGAGAAGATACCAAGTCCAATGGCGACCGGACTCGTTAACACTCCGAAATAACAGCACCAACCGATAGTTATGCTTACGATACCCAGAACCATTGATAGCACGGCAAGACTTTTTTGCGGTTGTGAGACGTACGCCGGCGGAGGCGGAGGCTTCCAACCAGACTGAAGCGATTCTTGAGCAGCCATCTGTACCGGCGGCGGCTGATATTTATCTGGAAAATCCAGCGTTGGCTGTTCGGTCGGGCTGACGCTTGGCGGCATTGATGGATAGGCCACCGTTGGCGGGGGCTCATTCGGCGAGACTGGCACATCCACCAAAGACGTGCCGTCCTGTGTGCAGAAAGTCAGCCACTCATCAGTAAACTGCTGATTGCATGTTGGGCAACGCTTCATTAGTTAACCTCAGCGGATAGTTAAGGGGCGTTATACTGATTCGCGCGAAAGAAGCCTGTCAAAATTGACGGACACTACACGAGTTCGATCTGACTAAAGAAATAAGAGATCTCGATCGCCGCATTCTCGTCGGAGTCGGAACCATGAACCGCGTTCTCGCCCACTGAGCCGCCAAAATCTTTTCGCAAGGTCCCCTCGTCAGCCTTCGCCGGATCGGTTGCTCCCATGAGATTGCGCCATGCCTTCACCGCGTCTTCCTTTTCCAGGACCATTACGACGCACGGCGCGCTCGACATGAACTCAGTTAAGCCCCCAAAGAACGGTCGCTCACGATGGACCGCGTAGAAACCTTCCGCTTGCTTCAAAGTCAGGTGCAAGGCTTTCATCGCGCGAATCTTGAAGCCCGCATCGTTGATTCGTTGAATGATGTTTCCTGAGTTCCCTGCCGCTACTGCGTCAGGCTTGATAATGCCGAATGTAAGATTCCCCATCTGTTCTGTTGATTATCTCCTCATTTAAATTCTGATCCGCGAGAATTCGCGTTAATCCGCGGCCGAATCTGTCATGCTGCCGAACTCGCTCCCAGCGCTTCCTTCATTCCAGTTCCAATGTCCGCCGGTGAACGAACCACATGAATGCCTGCTTCCTCCAGGGCTTTCATTTTTTCCGCCGCAGTTCCCTTTCCACCCGCAATGATCGCGCCCGCGTGGCCCATGCGACGTCCGGGAGGCGCCGTTTGTCCGGCGATGAAAGCAACGATGGGCTTCGTCACATTGGCCTTCGCGAAGGCCGCAGCCTCTTCTTCGGCGGTGCCGCCGATTTCTCCGATCATGACGATTCCATCTGTCTCATCATCGGCTTGAAACAAACGCAAGGCGTCGACATGCGAAGTACCCACAATTGGATCGCCGCCAATGCCAATCGCGGTCGACTGGCCCAGACCCAACGCCGTGAGTTGCCCTACAGCTTCATAGGTCAACGTTCCCGAGCGCGAAACCACGCCAACTCGACCTTCACGATGAATGTGGCCCGGCATGATGCCTATCTTGCACTTGCCGGGACTAATAATGCCGGGACAGTTTGGACCAATCAGACGTGAGGCTTTGTCCTTCAGGTATTCCTTGACCTTCACCATGTCGAGCGTGGGTATGCCTTCGGTGATGCAAACAATGACACCAATGCCGGCATCAGCCGCTTCCATGATCGCGTCCGCGGCAAAAGCCGGCGGTACGTAAATCACTGACCCGTTAGCGCCTGCTTCTTTGACTGCGTCGGCGACGGTGTTGAATACAGGAATACTTTCGTGGGTGGTGCCGCCTTTTCCAGGTGTCACACCACCGACGACGTTGGTTCCATACTCAACCATCTGCTTAGTATGAAACGTGCCTTCCTTGCCGGTAATTCCCTGGACGACAAGGCGCGTGTTCTTATCAACAAGAATGCTCAAGAAGTTCTACCCCGAAACTGATGTGTTTAAGAAGACCGCGGAGTATAGCATGCGGGTTCCGGTTCTCTCCACGCAACGGGTCGATCGGTAATGTCGAATTTGAAGAATTTCTTTGCGGACCTTTGCGGCTCTTTGCGTACGTTGCGGTGAATAAGCCTTTAAAACAATTAAACGCAAAGATCGCCAAGAACGCAAAGATCTCGCAAAGAGTTGAACTTAGTACACTACCGGTTCGATCACCGGCTAAATTCCACCTACGCGATGACGAACTTATCGCCGTAAACCGGCACTGTCACCTCCCAGCCAAAACGGTCGCGAATGTGCCCAGCCATCGCATTTGCCGCCACCGGTTCGCCGTGTGTTACGAAGGTACGCCGCGGAGGAGATTGCATGCCTTCAAGCCAATGAATAATCTCCTGCCAATCCGCGTGCGCAGAAAAACTGGTAATACGTTCGATGCGACAGCGCACAGGCACCCATTCCCCAAATATCTTGATTTCCTTCTCGCCGTTTAGAATACGGCGCCCGCGCGTGCCGGCAGCCTGATATCCGACAAAGACAAGCGTCGCTTCCGGGTTGGGCAACAGCCGTAGAGCGTGATGCAGCACACGTCCGCCGGTCATCATTCCCGACGCGCTAACGATCACGCGCGCTCCCGGAGCGTCGTTTAATTCCTTCGATTCCTGCTTGCTCGAACATGCCAGCATTGAATGCGTCCGCAAGGGATGCTGTGGTCTCCGGAGCACACTTGCATAGTCTTCATCCTGCTCTTCGGTGCGATTGGCATAAGCCTTAGTCGAGGCTGCGGCCATTGGCGAGTCAACACACACCGGCAACACGGGGATCGCCTTCTCATCCTCCAACTCCCGAATAAGGTAGATAATCTCTTGCGTGCGGCCGACCGCGAAGGCCGGAATAAGTACCGGGCTATTCCGTTGCGCCGCATCATTAATCAGTCGCTTGAGAGCATCTTTCGGATTCTCCGGATCGTGAAGCCGGTCGCCGTAAGTTGACTCGACCAGCAAATAGTCGCAGTTGGAGGGTGACACAGGATCGCGCAGGATGGGCGAGTTATAGTGGCCGAGATCTCCTGAAAAAAGTATCCGGCGGCCCGCGCCATCATCTCCGGCGTCCTTGATCTCAACCAGCACCAAACTCGATCCCAGTATGTGACCAGCGATGCGAAACTCGGCGGTCACCCCTGCAGCGACCGCGACAGGCTCTCCGGTGTTCGCTCCCGGCCGCAATAATTCGAGCGTGGCAAAAGCATCTTTTTCGGTATACAGCGGCAGCGCCGGCTTGTGCTTTGTTGCCTGATGCCGGTTGCGGTAGTCAGCCTCTTCTTCCTGTAGTCGCCCCGCGTCAGGCAACAGTATCTTCAACAAATCGGCCGTGCCTCTTGAGCAATAGACTGGACCGCGAAAACCTTGTCTTACGAGGCGGGGTAAATATCCTGTGTGATCGATGTGCGCATGAGTAATCAAGATGGCATCTATTGAGCGAGGATCGAAGGGAGGTTCTTGCCAGTTTCGTTCGCGCAGTTCCTTGAGTCCCTGGAACATTCCACAATCGACCAGAACGCGGCCGTGACCGGTTTCAATCAGGTATTTTGATCCCGTTACGGTTCCGACTCCGCCCCAGAATGAGAGTGTAGCCACTAGGTCTCCCAGCGATTCAAGCGACTGCGCCGTTTGCCGCAGCCACTTGTATCGACGGCGGCATCGTGCGCCGGTAGCCGAACAAAACAATAAGCGCGGGTATAAGCAAGACCAGGTTGCGCAGAGCGGTGGTAACCCCTAATTGGCTGGCAATGATGCCGCCGAAGCAGCCGCATTCCAATCCTTCCGGATAACCTAAACCGAACCGGTAGTAGAGCGCGAAAGCAGAGAATCCAATCAGCAATGCCGCCGCGAGCACCGCGCCTGCACGCACTGTTCTCGGAACCAGTAGAAGGACTGCGGCGATGATTTCGGTTGCAATAACGCCAATTGTCGCCGGCCACATCCAGCGTGCCTGACTGAACCCGGACGCACTTACCAGCTCGCCGACATTCGCGGCAAAGGCTTTCGCAATCCAAAGCTTCGCGCCGGCAGTGAATAGAAAAAGAGCCGCTAAACCAAAGCGACTGATTTGGACAGCAACTCGTAGAATCTTTCGAAAGGCCATTAGTAAGCCAGTAGGTATGGCGGCTTTGCCGCCTTCCTTGCGGTAAGGCTCTGCCTTACCGGATCAGTGTTGGAGTAAAGCAAACTGTTAGTTTGCTTGGCCAGGGTAGCCTTCAACCAGAGTGGCGACCCATCAGCGCAAACTAACAGTTTGCTTTACATCCTATGCGGCCAGCGCAACCACCTTCTCAGCTGCGTCCTTCATTCCGTTGGCAACTGTAAAACCCAAACCCGAGTCGCGAATAACGCGTTGGCCTTCTTCGACGTTGGTTCCCTCAAGGCGGACCACGACCGGAACCTGGATGCCGAGATTCTTCGCTGCTTCCACGACGCCGCGCGCAACCATGTCACAACGAACGATGCCACCGAAGATGTTTATCAAAACTGCCTTCACGTTTTCATCAGCCAAGAGAATTCGAAACGCGGCTTCAACTCGTTCCTGCGAGGCGCCCCCGCCAACGTCGAGAAAGTTTGCCGGTTCGCCGCCGGCGAGCTTGATGATATCCATGGTGGCCATGGCGAGTCCGGCGCCGTTAACCATACAGGCTATGTTGCCGTCGAGCTTGATGTAGTTGAGATCGAATTTTGACGCTTCAATCTCCAGCGGTTCTTCTTCATTGAGATCCCGGAGATCAAGGAATTCCTTGTGACGAAACATTGCGTTGTCGTCAAAGTTAACTTTGGCGTCCAGCGCAATCAGCCGCTCGTCTTTAGTTAACAGGAATGGATTAATCTCCAGCAACGAGGCGTCCATCTGTTCGTAAGCCGTATAAAGCGACTGCATGAACTTTACGGCCTGATTCACAAGGGACGGCGGGATCCCCAGGGCGAAAGCCAGCTTGCGCGCCTGAAAGGAACGAAAGCCAACCGCCGGATCTATTGTCTCTTTGAAAATCTGTTCAGGGTTTTTGGCAGCAACTTCCTCGATGTCCATGCCCCCGGCCGCCGAGGCCATAAAGACCGGCCGGCCCGATGCCCGATCGAGCACGATGCCAAGATAAAACTCCTTGTCGATCGGCAAGCCTTCTTCGATCAGCAGCACACGCACCTGACGGCCTTCAGGTCCGGTTTGATGCGTGACCAGGTTCATCCCAAGGATCTCGCTCGCAACTTTCTGCGCCTCCTCAGGGCTCCGGGCGAGCTTCACACCTCCGCCTTTACCGCGGCCGCCTGCATGAATCTGCGCTTTAACGACTACTATCGGTGTAGCCAGTTCTTTCGCTGCGTTATAAGCCTCTTCGACTGAGCGTGCGACCATGCCTCGCGGCACAGGTACGCCAAATTTTCTTAGTAGTTCTTTACCCTGGTACTCATGAATCTTCATTCGTTGCCTTTAGCGGATCGGAACATCCGTCCGTGAAAATGATCGGTTAGTTGGAGCGCAAGGAGTTTAGCGGTACGAAACAGATGACTGCAAGCCGCTATAGCTCCGCGGCTACAGAATGTTTATAGTTGCCCGCACTCGCAGTCGGCAACATAACTCTGGAGATAATCAATGAGCGACGTAATCGTCACATCACTATCAAACTTAAAAAACGAAGTTCGTTACGGCGACGGCAATATCCTGATTACAGATGAGCCGCTCGAGGCCGGCGGTGAAGATGCTGGACCAGATCCTTATACCTTGCTGCTGGCCGCACTTGGGAGTTGCATCTCAATGACCGCTAAGCTTTATGCGAAAAGGAAGGGCTGGCCGCTGGAACGCGTGATTGTGCACTTGCATGAGGAAAGAATTCATGCGTCCGACTGCATGGAGTGTCTCAACGGGAACGATGGATACGTAACCCGGATTCGTCGATCAGTGACCTTCGAGGGAGACCTTACCGAAGAACAACTCGCACGGCTCCGGGAGATCTCGCATAAGTGCCCGGTGCACAAAACCCTTAGTGCAGAGATTGTGATTACCGAGCTGGATGAACTGGGTCTTAGTTAAGAAGTCGTTTCGGACTGCCCGGGAAATTCAGTTTTTGTCTTTCTCAGTGCGTCCTCAGTGTGCTCTGTGTCTCTGTGGTGAGCGTATTGTTGGCAAATTCACCACAGAGGCACAAAGTTCACAGAGGTCGCACAGAGGCTAGAGTTTATTCGACAGACTCGCCGCTTGGCCTGAGTGTTTGCCCGACAAAAAATTAAAGGGCTTTCAATCAACTTGATTGAAAGCCCAAATTGGTCGGGACGCCGAGATTCGAACTCGGGGCCTCACCCACCCCAAGGGTGCGCGCTACCAGGCTGCGCCACGTCCCGCTAATCGGCCCCTAGTATCTCCGCAAAAAACAGGTAACGCAAATTGCCAATTGCTTATGGTGGTAAAGCAAACTGTTAGTTTGCGACGGTTTCGTTTCCATTCAGCTCGAGAGGTACCACACCTGAAGCAAACTATCAGTTTGCTTTACAACGCTATCGCGCTTTGGGAGGTTTTGATGAACCCTCAAGCAGTGAAAGAAGCTCACGCAATTCAGAAGCAACCTGGCGCAAAGCTTTTCGATCCTCCGCTGTCCTTGTTCCCGCGTGTGAAGCGCCGGCGGCGCGGGTTTCTGCTACCGGCGACGCAGTTGAGGCATCGTGCTCGCCGGAGTCTTCGCCCACATCGTCCGATGAAACTACCCTGAATTTACCGCCCGCCCGCAGGTCATTTGCCAATCTCTTCTTGGCCCCGGCTATCGTGTATTGATCTTCGTAAAGGAGTTCCTTAATCCGCAACGCAATTTCGACGTCGCGTTTCCGATATACGCGTTGGCCGGCGCGATTCTTCTGCGGGGCAAGCATGGGAAATTCCGATTCCCAGTAGCGGAGGACGTGAGCCTGCACCCCGGCGAGCTCACAGACTTCGCCGATCTTGAAGAAGAGTTTTTCAGGGATGGCAACGGCAGGACGACCCATGATCCAAAACCCGCGGAACAGTTTTCTTCCTGGCGAAAATTAATGGCTAGAAAGTTAATGGAGACGATGACGAGTTTGCCAGCAGTCCGGCGAGCCGACATGTTACTGCGAGGCCTTTGACCTGTCAATGCTTACAGTTAGCGGCTGTGAGTTAAAACTGATTCTTAAAGGTATCTTCTAAGGGTATGTCCAAAATCTCGTGTTGTGCCAGATCGCTAAGTTCCGAATCTCTGTGCATCTTCTGTGAAACAAAGATCTAGTTTCCTGTTTACTTAGCAAGATTTTCGCGCACTCGGGCCGGAACGCGGAGCGATCTCATTAATACCGTGGCTTTAGCCCGGTGGTTGAGCACCAGGCAAATTATTTCTTAACCGTTTCTAACGGTTTCTCGTCCCGAAGAAAACCGTTCAAACGGTTCTCCTACTTTGTCCGCCTCGTCATCACCGGGCTAAAGCCACGGTGTTAATGAGATCGCTCCGCGTGACGGATGGAGTCGCGGGCTGTCAGTGATGCGTTCTGGTTGCGGCCCAGGCCGCACTGTGTTCTCTGTGCCTTTGCGGTGAGTGTTCCAGCGTTTTCCACCACAGAGGCATAGAGAACACAAAGGGACGCACAGAGAAAACTCAAATTAGGAGACTACCCGATCGGAGCCTCGGTAGACGCGCTCTAATGCTCAAGTTATAATTCGCCTTCCCCTTTAACTCCACTACCTTGATCTGAAAGTAGTTTCAATAGTGACCACTATTCCAACCGCCTACCGCCTCGCGTCAAGGCTTGATGACGTCGGCTTTTCTGACATCGTTAACATTCGTAACCGGATAATGAAACTGCGCGAGCAGGGTGCAAGGGTTTACCAGTTTGAGGGTGGCGAGCCCTACATGAACACGCCGGAAGTAGTGAAGGAAGCGATGATACGCGCACTTGCGGAGAACAAGACCCGCTACGCTCCTTCCTCGGGCATACCGGAACTGCGTGAAGCAATTGCTGAAAAGCTCCGGCTCAAGAACAAGATTCCGGCTCAACCCAGCGATGTAATGGTTTGCAACGGAGGCATGCAGGGACTCTTCGGCGCGTTTCAATCCGTGGTCAACCGCGATGAGGAGGTGCTCGTCTTTTCACCTTTCTGGACACCGATCAAAGATCTGATTGCTCACTGTGAAGGCAAAGCCATTCTCGTCCCAACAAGCGAAGCGCGCGAACACGGCTTCGAGAAAACGCTGGCGCACTATTCAACCGACCGAACCAGGGCCATCTACTACAACACTCCGCAAAATCCTACCGGCATCGTTTTTAATCGAGACGAAGCTCAGTCCGTTTCGCGTTTTGCGCAGGAACGAGATCTGATTGTCATTGCCGATGAAGCTTACGAAGATTTGATTTATGACGAGGAGCATTTCTCTATCGCCTCCATTGAAGGCATGTTTGAACGCACCATTACGGTATTCACGCTTTCGAAAACTTACGCTATGACCGGCTGGCGGATCGGTTACACCGTAGCCCAGGAACCCTGGATGACCGGTTTACGCAAAACCACACTCTATTCCTCGAACGGAGTTTCCACCCCGACGCAATGGGCCGCGCTGGCAGCCATGACAATTGAGTCAGACACGCTGGAATCAAATCGCAGGGAATATAAGCAACGTCGTGATCTACTTTGGGCCGGACTAAACGAGCTCGGTCTGAATTGCGAATTACCTGCCGGCGCCTTCTATGCTTTTCCCGATGTATCGCGCGTGAATAGCGACAGCCGAAAGGCAGCGGAGACATTGCTGGAACGCGCGCAGGTCGCCACAGTTCCCGGGGTCGTCTTCGGCAAGCATGGCGAAAGCCATCTGCGTTTTTCCTTCTCCACGTCAGTTGAAAACATCGAAGCCGGTCTCGACTCTCTTCGTCGCAACCTTTGAAGATCGAATTACCGGGTCCAGAGGTTTATTCAATCCATGAACGAATTCGACGTCATTAAAAAGATTCGAGAACACGCAGAACAGCGTGGTGCTTCGTCCGGCCTGCTGCGCGGAATCGGAGACGATGCTGCGGTGCTAAAGTCTTTTACCGGGACTGACTTTGTAGTCAGCACTGACTTGCTGGTCGAGGGCATAGACTTCCGGCGCGGCACCACGCAACCGAACCAGCTCGGACACAAGGCCCTGGCTGTTTCCTTGTCTGATATTGCGGCCATGGGTGCCCGCCCGCGCTGGGCGCTGTTGTCGATTGGCGTTCCTCACGACATCTGGGATTCCGGATTTATTGACGGCTTCTATGACGGGTTTTTCCAGATCGCAGATCGTTTCGGCGTGAAACTTATTGGTGGCGATATCTCGAGGACGCCCGAGAAGATCGTAATCAACTCGATCGCCGTCGGGGAATGCACGCTTGAGCGCGAGGTGTTTCGCTCCGGCGCAAAACCCGGAGATCAGATCTACGTCACAGGCTTTCTCGGAGATGCGGCTGCCGGCCTTCGTTTGATTGAACGTGGCGCGCATTTGCATGTTGACAACTCGAACCAGGGCGAAAGCAGCTCGATCGATCACCTGTTACTCCGGCACCTTCAACCTGAACCTCGCGTTGGATGGGGACTCTTACTTGGTGAACGGCAACTGGCAACGGCGATGATCGATATCAGCGATGGCCTATCTTCCGACCTCAATCATCTTTGCGATGAAAGCAAAGTGGGCGCGCTGGTAGATGCCTCGAGCATTCCAATCGACGGGATTGTGACTGAGATTTGCGGTCGTCGAGCCCTGGATCCGCTTATGCTGGCCCTGCATGGCGGAGAAGATTTTGAGCTGCTCTTCGCAGTTGACCCCGATAACGTATCGAAGCTACCGAAGCGGGTCGACGGTGTTCCAACAACTCGCATTGGCGAAATCAACGAAGCCTCCGAGGGGGTCCGGATCTCCGAAGGCTCGCGCACATGGAAACTTGAACCGGGCGGTTGGGAGCACTTCAAGTCCGTGGGCAAATCCTAGCTGGCTCATCAAAAACCAGAAACGATCCACGAAATCACACGAAGCGACACGAAAAGAGCCCTTTGTTCGTGTCATTTCGTGTGATTTCGTGGATCGTATTATTATCACGGGAAGTAGGCTCTCTTTTTCAGCAGCTTGCCCGGTGAAAGGTATTATCAGCACAGCGGGCCCAGAGCTGCACAGAGAGTCGCAAGAAAAACCGCCAGACCCTGATCAAATGAAGGAACGGTCAGTGAAAGGCGAGCACTACTCATTTGACTCTGAGTCACTCACTTAATAGACTCCAAACCTGCGCGTCCTTGAATTTTCAAGGGCGCGTATCTTCTAATTCAGACCGTAATGCTTAGATTTCGCAATACACTTTCGGGAAAGATTGAGGAGTTTCGCCCAATGCGCGAGGGCGAAGTTCGCATGTACTATTGTGGTCCCACCGTCTGGGATTATGGTCACATCGGCAACTTCCGTTCGGCACTCAATGCCGACATCCTGCGCCGTTACCTCAAATTCAAAGGCTTCACCGTCACTCACGTGATGAATATCACGGACGTAGAGGACCGCATCATCGCCAAGTCGCAGGAAGCGGGCCTGACCCTTGACGATTACACGGCGAAATATATCGAAGCCCTGTGGGAAGATTCTGACGCGCTCGGTCTCGAAAGACCTGAAATCGTTCCCCGCGCCACGCGTCACATTCCGGAAATGGTTTCGTTAATCGAACGGCTGCTGGAGACTAATCACGCTTACCGGTCTGACGGTTCGATCTACTATCGCATCGCCTCTTTTCCGGAATACGGAAAGCTTTCCAAAATCAATTTTGCCGGCAACATCGCCGGCGCCAGCGAACGCATCGACACTGATCGTTATGAGAAGGAAGACGCCCGCGACTTCGCTTTGTGGAAAGAACCCGCAAGCCAAACTGAGCCGGCATGGGACGAGCCTATTGGCCGTGGCCGGCCGGGATGGCACATTGAGTGTTCTGCGATGTCGATGAAATATCTCGGCGAGACTTTCGATATTCACGCCGGCGGCATCGACCTCGTCTTTCCGCATCACGAGAACGAGATTGCCCAGAGCGAGGGTGCCACCGGCAAGCAGTTTGTCCGTTACTGGATCCACTTTGAGCATCTGAAAGTGGAAGGCGAAACCATGTCCAAATCGAAGGGCAACTATTTCACCTTTCGCGATATTGCTGCCAGGGGATATTCGCCCGCCGCCATTCGTTATTTCCTTTTGAGCGTCCCGTACAACAAGCAACTCAACTTTACCTTCGACGCGCTTGCCGGCGCCGAAAAAACAGTTGCCGGCCTGCGACATTTTCGCGCTCGTCTTAGCGAGGCAAAGGCAAGCCCGGGTGTGAATGAAGCGTTGCATGAAGCGACCTTGCGGGCCGCGCAGGAATTCGAGAACGGAATGGACGACGATCTGAATACGTCAGTGGCGTTGGCCGTGATTCACAATCTCACCCGCGACGTTAACACCGCCCTGACGCGGAAAACATTGCTCGAAGACAATAAGAGCGAACTGCTCGACCTCCTGAAACGCTTTGACACTGTGCTCAACATTTTCGGATCCGGGGAACGCGAAATGCTCGACGGCGAGATTCAGAGTTTGATTGATGAGCGGCAGGAAGCGCGTCGTCGTCGCGACTTCGCCCGCGGAGACGAGATTCGGGACGAACTCGCCGGTCGCGGCATTATTCTGGAAGACACCAAAGACGGCGTGCGCTGGAAGAGAAAGTAAAAATAGGCGCTCTCAGTTTCGTGCTGTTTCGTGTGATTTCGTGGATCGTATTTTTTCGAGCAAAAGATCGGGTCCACGAAATCACACGAAGCAACACGAAAAAACCGAACTTCCTTCTTAAACATTCCCTGCAGTCGTATTGAAGAGAGGGTCATCGATTTCTCGACGACCCTCTTTGATATTTCATATGTTGGTTTGTTAGTTCGTTTGTTATAGGCCGGGCGGTGGTCCCGGGTGCCGCTCGTGCGCTCCCATTTGTTTGTGCAACTCTTCTGCCTTCACGCGCTGCTCCGGAGTCAGGATGCTAAAGACCTTGGAAATAGCTCTGAAGTGCTCAACCGTCATGTCTGCCTCGAGCTGTGCCTGTTGATTCGCCAGCGCTCTTACCTGAGCTTCGTCAAACTGCCCGTTTGCGGTGGCCGCCTCGAGTTGTTTGTGGACATCGTCGAGCTTTGCGTGAATCCCGCTTGCCGTCGACTCGACTGAATCCATAATCGCCTTGGCCTGCTGCTTCTGATCAGCGGTAAGATTCAATGCTCGCGAGATGTGCTCCAGCATGTCACCGTGCCCGCCTTTGCCGTGCCCGCCCGGTCCCTGAAATCCGTGGCCTAAGGCCAGGAAAGCAACGCTAATCACTAATACTGCGATCCCGGCAAACCCAAAGATTCGATTTCTCATGTTTCACTCTCCTCTAAATTGTTAGGCCGACAGATTTATTCCATCGGACCGCTTTACTACGCACCCTTATACGCCGCTTTCGCCGTACGAGCTGTAAAGAGTCAGTTAGCGGTGTGTAAAGTTTTGTAAAGAGGTTCCAACGCCTTTCGCTCGAATGTCGCCAGACAGCGGGGCAAGCCCACCTTCCCGACCTTGAGCTGATTTCAGTTGAGAGGTAATCGTTTGCTGGAAAGGCTTTCAAGGCGAGCGCAGCGGACAATCAGATAGTCTCAGGGTCAGGAAGGTGGGCTTGCCCCCGCTCTTTGCTTCAGCCTTGACACTTCTTTACGAACCCTTTGCGGCCGCTGCGTTACAATGCGCCGTTTGGCAAAAATTGCATGGACCACATACTAATAATTGACGACGACATTGCCCTGTGTGAACTGGTCACGGAATACCTTGGGCCACTCGGGTTCGAAATCGAATCCGTGCACCGGGGAGACACGGGCGCGGGGCTGGCCCTGGCAGGTAAATATTCGATCGTCGTCCTCGATGTAATGTTGCCGGGGCTAAACGGCTTTGAGGTCCTGCGGCGCATCCGCACCGAGTCTAGAGTTCCAGTGCTGATGCTGACCGCACGGGGCGATGACGTCGATCGCATCGTCGGACTGGAAATCGGCGCTGACGACTACCTGCCCAAGCCTTTCAATCCGCGCGAACTGGTGGCCAGGATTCGGGCCATTCTCCGTCGCGCGAGCACGGATGAACCCCGCGACGAATCGCGTGATCATGCGGCCGCGCGGGTCCTGACTGTCGGCGACGTCAAACTAGACCCGGGGACTCGGGTGGTGACTCGTGCGAACGAGATGGTGGAACTTACCGCCGTTGAGTTTGACCTGCTGGAAAAGTTATTGCGCACCGCCGGGAGAATCATCACCCGAGAAGAGTTGTCGAAAGATGTGCTGGGCCGTAGCACTTCACCTTTTGATCGCAGCATAGACATGCATATCAGCAATCTGAGAAAAAAGTTGGGCCATCAGACGGGCCTTCTCGAACGGATTAAGACAGTGCGAGGCGTTGGCTACATTTATACTCAAGTGAGCGACGCCCCAGCCGGAAAGTGAACACGTTGCCGCGAAGTCTCTTTCTAAAAATCTTTCTGTGGTTTGGCACCGTAGTCTTTACCGTGATCTTCGGCACTTTTCTGGTCATTCAGTTGGGCCGTCACGAGCCATTCAGACAGCCGCGCGTCTCACCCGATCCGGCCATCAGTGGCTACGCCAGCGATGCTGCGCAGATCTTTGAGCGGGAAGGACGGGACGGGTTGAATAACTACCTGGAACGCCTGCAACACGAATCAAATATCCGTGCCTTTCTATTCAATAGACAGCTGCAGGAGTTGTCTGGTCGACGCGTTCCTGCCGGCGCACCGGCGCTGGCCACGAAGGCTTTTGCAACTCAGACTCTCGAACAAGATTCAACAGAGAATAGCCCGCTGCTGTCCCGAGCTGTGACAACCCGTGGCGGAGAATATGCGCTGGTCGCAGAACTCCTTCCCCGGCCACCGCCAGAATCTTTTTTCCGCCCTCTCATGCATGTGCTGGCGGTGACTCTCACTGGCGGACTCTTTTGCTACTGGCTGGCAAGACATCTGACGTCGCCGGTCGAAAAGCTACGCGCCGCAACTCAGCAGTTGGCCGGCGGAAATTTGAGCGCGCGCGTATTGCCAACCATGGGCAAGCGCCGCGATGAATTGGCGTCGCTGGCCGCCGATTTTGATTTGATGGCTGAGAAAATTGAGGCGCTGATCAAGAGTCAGCGCCGGTTGCTTGGCGATATCTCTCATGAGTTGCGCTCACCGCTCGCGCGCTTGAATGTTGCGTTGGAGTTGGCGCGACAGCGCGCCGGCGCGGACGCAGCGGGCGCCCTCGAACGCATCCAACACGAAGCCGAGAATCTCAACGAGATGATCGGACAACTCCTGGCCTTGACTCGGCTTGAAAGCGGCGCGGAAGGACTTAAAAAGACATCGTTTGATTTAGTCGAACTGCTAACCGCGATTACTGACGATGCCCGCTTTGAGGCGAGCAGCCGAAATCGTTCGGTACAACTTCAAACCACCGGGCGGTGCACGACCGTTGGCAATGAACTTCTGTTGCGGCGGGCCATTGAGAACGTTGTGCGCAATGCTGTGCAATACACCCCTGCGGGAACTGAGGTTGAAGTTGAACTCGATTGCCTTAGCAGATCAGGTTTCGCCGTAATTACTGTTCGTGACCATGGAGCGGGAGTGCCAGAAAATGCCCTCGTGGAAATCTTTCGTCCCTTTTACCGGGTCGATGATGCGCGCGATCGTGAAGCGGGAGGTGTCGGACTTGGTTTGGCAATTGCTGCCCGTGCCATAGGTTTGCATGGCGGAAGTGTTAAGGCCGCCAATGAACCCACCGGCGGCCTCGTCGTTACAATCATCTTGCCAACTACTTAAGAGATTTAATCCGCAGATTACGCAGAGATATGATTCAGGCAAACATGGGCCTGGCAGGTTTTCGGGCAGTTTGAGTGAACTCCAAAAGGGAGAATAAGACGATCCACGAAAGCACACGAAATCACTCGAAAAGAATAAGGACTCAAACTCAAGGTTCTTTTTCGTGTCTCTTCGTGTGATTTCGTGGATCGTGCTTGGTTTTTCGCCGCCAGCTAAGCCAGTCGACTCATCTGAGTTTATAGGTTTTGAATCTGCGTAATCTGCGGACTATTTATTTCGGCGTAACCCCCAGGTTCCGCATCAAGAACGAGTAGATATCCGCTGTTTGCTCGATCGTTTTGGTGGTGCTACTCGCGCCGTGCCCTGACTTCGTGTCGATCCGGATCAGAATAGGATTATCTCCGGCCTGCGCCGCCTGGAGTGTAGCCGCATACTTGAAGGAATGCGCCGGCACCACGCGATCGTCATGGTCGGCCGTGGTGATCAGCGTCGCCGGGTATTTGCCGCCCACCCGAATATTGTGCAAAGGCGAGTAAGCGTAAATCGCCTTAAACTGCTGCGCGTCTTCACTCGATCCATAGTCGGCGACCCAGGCCCAGCCAATGGTGAATTTGTGAAACCGCAGCATGTCCATTACACCGACCTGGGGAATCGCTGCTTTGAACAGTTCGGGACGCTGATTAATTACAGCCCCAACCAGCAGCCCGCCATTCGAGCCCCCCTGAATCGAAAGCTTTTCCGGAGACGTGTACTTCTGGGCAATCAGATATTCTGCCGCGGCTATGAAGTCATCGAAAACGTTCTGCTTCTTTAACTTGGTTCCCGCTTCATGCCACTTTTCGCCGTACTCACCACCACCGCGCATATTGGCCAATGCGAAAACAAAGCCCTGCTCCAGCAAAGCCAATCGCAGCGAACTGAAAGACGGAGCGTTGGTGATGTTGAACCCACCATAGCCCGTCAACAACGTCGGATTGTTTCCGTCAAGCTTCAGTCCTTTTTTATAGACGACAAACATCGGCACGCGCGTGCCGTCTTTGCTTTTAAAGAAGAGTTGGATAGTCTCGTAATCATTCGGCTTGAACCCGGGAATCACAGGCTCTCTAAACATCGACGACCTTTTGGTCGCGATGTCGTACTTATAAATCGTCGGTGCAAAGTTAAAAGAGGTAAAAGTGTAGAAGACAAACTTGCTGTCACTCCGGCCACCAAACCCGCCAGTTGCACCCAATCCCGGCAGTGTGATTTCGTTCTCTAACCTTCCGTCAGGGCGATAGACGTATACTCGTGAAGAGACATCCTTAAGGTAACTAACAAACAGCTTGCCGCCTGCTGAGCTGACGTTGTCGAGAGGCTCGGGCTTTTCGGGTATTACATCCTTCCAGTTTTTCTCCTCGGGCATTTTTGGATCGAAGAGAAACACCCGGCCGTTTGGCGCTTTGTGGTTGGTTTGGATGAGGAACTTGTCGCCCAGGTTATCAACAATCGAAAAGCTGTCTTCGGTGATTTCTGACACGATGGGAATGAACTTATCGGCAGGTTTGGACTGCTCTCGGAAGTAGAGAGCGTTTCCCTGCTTATCTCCTTCTGAAGTGGAGAGAATCGCGAAGCGTTCGTCTTCAGTTGTGTCGACTCCCAGAAACCTCTGCGGATGTTCTTTGTCCTCCATGATGAGCACATCTGCTGACGCCGACGTGCCAACCTTGTGGAAATAGACCTGGTTGTTTTCGTTTTTGGTAGTCATCTCCTTCCCTTTTTCGGGAGTGGGGTAGCGGGAGTAGTAGAAGCCATCTCCTGCCCACGAGATACCGGAGAATTTGATCCAGGGCAAAGTTTCCGGAAGAGTCTTCTTCTCTGCCACATCCATAACGAAGAACTCCTGCCAGTCGGACCCACCTTTGGAAACGCCGTAACCGAGATATTTTCCGTCTTTGGAAAGTGAGAACTGAGTCAAGCGCGACGTGCCATCCGCGGAGAGTTTGTTCGGGTCAATCAAGATTTCCGGCGTGCCATTCAGACCTTTTTGCACGTACCACACGCTCTGGTTTTGCAGACCATCGTTTTTATTGAAGAAGAAAGTGTCACCGCGACGAGTGGGGGCGCTGTATCTCGGATAGTTGTAAAGCTGAGTCAGGCGTTCCTTGATCTTCCCGCGATAGGGGATCTTATCGAGATAGGCGAAGGTGACTTTGTTCTGAGCTTCAACCCATTGACCGGTTTCCGCAGAGTGATCATCCTCGAGCCAGCGATAAGGGTCGGCCACCTTCGTACCGAAATAATCATCGACGGTGTCGCCCTTCCTGGTAACGGGATAAACGAGAGCCGATGAGCCATCAGTCGCGAGGGCCGTCGACATCTTTGGTGCACCCTGGGCCCGTGTTTGGGTGGTCAATCGCGAGACGGACAAAACCGAAAGCGCTAAGGCCACGATAACAAACGGTAAAAGCGCACGGTGAAGACTGGAAATTGAGAAGTGCAAAGTGTTTCGCTTCATCGGATCATCTCCTGAGAGTTTTGCGGACTCGGAACTCGCCTGTTGACTGGAAACTCTTAACGGAAAACTTTGGCAGACGGGGCTTACTCTAATCGACTTTGAGTTGAGGTTCAAAGCTTGCCCCGTCCTTTTGAAATCCAATCACGACATTGCTTTGCTCGACGTTGGTAAAACGATCCACGAAGTCACCCGAAATTTCACGAAGAAACTTAGTGTTGTTTAGTGTGATTTAGTGGACCGTTCATACTCCTTGTTCTCAAAGCGAGACTCTCAAAAAGCATCATGCCTCCACCGAAAGGGCTTCCCGGTCAGAACGCTACGGAGTATGATGTGAGCCCGACAACAGCACTCTCCCCCAAAACAGCCTCAATTCTCGAAATTCCGAATTTGGAGTGCTTATGAAAGTCTTATTTCATCGCTTAGCCAGATACAAATACCTCTGTCTACTTCTCTTACTTCTCCTGTTACCTTACGTTTCCACGCGCATCAGTTCGCAAACCCGCGAGCGTACAGTTAATCTCATTCCAAAGCCGGGGGTCCCACCAGCCGAGGTCGTGAAGGTCGATGTTGACCTGGTGACAGTAGACGCGCTGGTTATGCAAAAGAAAACTGCGCGCGTTGTTGGCAATCTGAAGCAAACCGATTTTGTGATTCTCGAAGACGGGACGAAACAACAGGTTACACACTTTAGTCAGGACAGTCTCCCGCTGTCTGTGTTGTTATTGATCGATCGCGGAGGCTGTATTGATCCGTTCGGGACGGAGGTGCGTCACGCGGCGAACCTGGCGCTGTCACGTTTGAAGGAAACGGACGAAGTGGCAGTGATGACCTATCACAACGACGCCAAACTGCTGCAGGAATTCACGCGCGACCGCTCGGAGATCGCAAATGCACTGGAACGAATTCCAGAAAAGGACGAGTGGGCTGACCATTGCCTGAACAAAGCTTTCGCGAAGGCAGCCGACTACATGGTGTCAGCGGGAAACCCGGTTGGCCGCCGCGTAATAATTGCAATAACCGGTATCACGCGAAACTTTGACTGCCGTCACGGGCCCTCGGGCAAGGCAGCCAGGCAGGCCATCTATGAATCGGGCAGCGTTGTGTGCGGGCTAATTCCCAAAACCGCGGTACAGCGGATGGAAAACAGATATATGGTCATGGGAACGAAAATGGTGGGTGCCTTTGGAGTCCCAACGTTGGACATCAAGGATCTCGCCGCTGAAACTGGCGGCGAGGTGATGGAAGACAAACCTAATCGGCTTGATACAACCTTCTCCACGCTCATCGATCACTTGCGCACGCGCTACAATCTCGCCTTCGTGTCTTCAAATCGAAAGCGAGACGGCACTTTGCGCAAACTAAAGATTGACGTATCGCCGGAGTTTGAGAAGTCGCAGGGAAAACTGGTCGTGAAAGCCAGGCGAAGTTACGTTGCTCCCAAGTGATAGCCGCTTGCGGAAAAGGTGGAGCCTGGTCTTAAGAAATAAAACGATCCACTAAAGCACACGAAATGACTCGAACAAAAGCTTTTCTCGTGCTGCTTCGTGTCGTTTCGTGGATCGTTTTTGTTTTCAACGGCCTATCAGCCCGTTTAATACGGAGTGTAGCCCGCTCTTTTTGTGCAAAGCCCCGTTGTCTCCAAAGTCCTGGTTCGAGTCATTTCGCGTGCTTTCGTAGATCGCTTATTCTTCTTCCTCAGAACGGGTCAACACTTTTAAGCAACCTGCTAAATAAGATCAATGTCCGACGATACAGATTCACTCGATCAGCTTGATTCGATCGATCCTTTCAATCCTTTTCCCGAACCGGTAACGATTCCCATCACGGATGTTTTTGATCTTCATACCATCCCGCCCCGAGATGTGAAAATGGTGGTAGAGGAATACCTCAGGGAAGCTCAAATCGCCGGCTTTCGCATCGTGAGAATCATCCACGGCAAGGGCATTGGCGTGCAGAGAGAAATGGTCCGCGCGATATTGGCCAAAACCCCGTTCGTTTCTGATTGGACGGATGCGCCTCCTGAAGCTGGCGGGATCGGCGCGACCATAGTTCACCTTCAGCCGCGATCTGGACGAGACTGACGTCTTCATGACTGTCTAAACAATCAAGGATCGATATTCAGCCCATAGCTGTTCCGGAAGTCAGACAAGCCTTTCCTTCAAGTTTTTATCCGAGATTTCGTATCGCTAAGCGAGTTTTTGGATATAATGCGCACCGCAATCTGCATTGCCCATATATAAACCCCTTGAATTTAAGCGGTCTTTTGCAGGCTTTGGATTTGTGCTCTGCTCGGAACGATAACTGCAAGGTGGAGATTGTACTAACAGCAGACTATTGCGGCGACTTCGGGCGAAAGATCTTTCGGAGTCAGAGCATCACAGCAACCAGAAGCTTCGCTCCCTCCGACTGCCCGGGCTTGCCACTGAACATACTTCGCTCCAACAAGGATTAGGGTCGGACTTATCTATTGGATTTTTAGGCGAATCGCTAAGTTCCAATTGGGTTAGTTCTTAGCTTGTTCTAAGACAACCTCGGCTTCCAACAATCTTCCCAGGGAGGAGCCCCTATGAAACGACAAAGCTTTTTCAAGAACAAGGGGGTCTTGTTCGTACTCGCATGTTTGCTATTAACCTTGTTCTCAACCTTTACATACGCCCAGAGCGGGTCATCTTCCGTCCGAGGAACGGTCGTTGACCAGCAGGATCGGCCGATGGCTGGCGTTACCGTTACCCTGGCAAATGCTGAAAAGAATTTCAGCCGAACGCAGACAACTAATGAAACCGGGGGATATTCGTTTAATACAATTCCCCCGGGGACCTATCGCATCGAGGCTGAAAGCAGGGGGTTCAAGAAAGCGGTGGTGGCCGACGTGCGCGCGCAGGTTGACACGCCCCTGGTCGTCGATGTCCAGCTCGAAGTTGGGAACGTTACTGAAACCGTCAGCGTTTCCGCCGGTGGGGAAGCCCCAATCAACACGACGGATGCGACGATCGGGAACACTTTTGAAAGCCGAAGGATTGAGGAACTTCCCCTCAATGCCCGTAATGTAGTTAATCTTTTGTCGCTCCAGCCTGGTGTAACCCAGGGCGGGTACGTCAACGGAGGCCGGTCTGACCAGGCCAACATAACCCTGGATGGCGTAGACGTTAACGAGCAACAGCGGGGTCTCGATGTTGTAACCGGAGGCGCCTTCTCGAGCGTGTTGCGGGTTACGCCTGATTCTGTTCAGGAGTTTCGCGTAATCACCACCAATCCAAACGCTGAACAGGGTCGATCATCCGGAGCACAGGTTTCGCTAGTTACGAAATCAGGAACGAACGACTGGCATGGCCTGCTCTATGAATATCACCGGAACACCGTAACCACTGCCAACGACTTCTTTAATAACAAGGCCGGCGTAAAAAAGCCCGCCCTGCTACGAAATATTTTTGGCGGCTCGACCGGTGGACCAATAAAGCATGACCGCGCGTTTTTCTTTTTCACTTATGAAGGCTTCCGGGAAGCGACTGCAACCAGCGTCGTCAGAACGGTGCCCCTGAAAGCGTCCATGGGTCAGGGCATAATTCGCTACCGGAATTCGACCGGGGCAGCCGACCCTACTTGTCCGTCCGGGACGCCAGCTGGTTTCACTTGCCTGACTCCTGCACAGATTAGCTCCTACTATGCGGCAGCTAACGGCGGACTCACGCCTGGTACCAGTCCGGCGGCCATCGCGTTGTTAAGGAACGCGGCCAATACCTACGTCGCAAACGACACCACAGTGGGCGATGGGTCGAATACGGGAGGCTTCCGTTTTAACGCCCTGACCCCGACCAAGTACAACACGTTCATTGGCAAGTTTGACTTGAATATCACCAATCGCCAGCAGATGTTTTTACGAGGAAACTACCAGGACGACAACATCGGTGGGGCGCCGCAATTTCCGGGCCTGCCCGCGCCGACGACGTGGAACCATCCGAAGGGCTTGGCGGTGGGCCATACCTGGACGATTAACGACCATATCGTCAACAATTTTGTCTACGGGCTGACTCGCCTCTCAGTGAGCACGATAGGAGATTCAGACCAGAACCAGATTAGTTTCCGCAACGTCTTTACCGTGGCCCCGACTCGTACTTTCAAGAGGGTGACGCCGCTGCACAACTTCGCCGATGACATCTCGTGGATTCGTGGCTATCACAGTCTTCAGTTTGGCACGAATATTCGGCTGATATCGAACACTCGAGATTCGTTTGGCAACTCTTACGATTTCTTTCAGACCAACCTGTCAGGCTATGACGTTTCGGGCGCGGTGTTGACGAGGGCCGGCATTGATGCCTCGGGCACCGTAACCTCCATCTTCCCGGGGCTGTCCGCAGGCGATGAGGTCAACCTCCGCAACGCGCTCGCGGCCTTTATTGGACGCTTCTCTGGTTACACGGCGAATTTCCTTTACGGTCCCGATGGCAAGATTTTGCCCGTAGGATCGAGTTCCAAGCGAACATTTGCTACTCAGGAATTAGACCTGTATGCGCAGGATAGCTGGAGGTTAAGACCAAACCTGACGATTAACTTTGGCCTGAGGTGGAATACCTCCACGCCCGTGTACGAGAGCACTGGTTTTGAAGTAGTGCCGACAACTTCGTTGAGTGACTTCTTTGAAGCACGTAAAGCAGGGGCGGAAAAAGGTGTTCCTTACAATACCCCCATCACGCTCGACAAAGGCGGCAAGTTTTACGGTAAGCCCGGCTACTACAATCAGGACTGGAATAACTTTGGGCCTTCCATTGCCGTAGCCTACTCACCGAATTTTCACAACTGGATCGGAAAGTTCCTCGGAAACGAAGGCAAGAGTTCGATCCGCGCCGGATTCCGAAAGACGTTTGACCACATCGGAAACCAGTTAGCAGTCAACTTTGACGGCAGCAATGTTCTTGGTTTTGCTTCGAGTCTGAGCATTCCCGTTAACACGTACAACATCAGCACCAGGCTGGCGCCGCAGTACACCGGAGGCATCCCGGATGCGCGCACTCTCCCCGGCATCGCGGGAAACTTCGGCAATACGATAACCTTCCCGTTAACTCAGCCATCCGACCAGGCACAGCGAATCGAGACCTCGCTGGATAGTGGGATCACTACTCCATTTAACTACAACGTCGCGATGTCCTATGAGCGTGAACTCAGGAAGGGTCTTAAAGTACAGGTCGCTTATGTTGGCCGCTTTGCCCGCAAGTTGTTGGCCCAGCGGGATGTCGCGACAATGAACAACCTCCGGGATCCCAAGTCAGGTCAGACATTTTATGAGGCATTTAACCTGCTTGTTGATGCGCGGCTGGCGGGCGCGCCAATTAATACTTTGCCGTCCATTCCCTTCTTCGAAAACGTGACCCCAGGCTTGGCCGCGAATGTCACACTCAATGGCACCGTGTATGCCTTGACAGCTACCCAAAGGGCCTATCGATCCATTGCTCTACCTAAGGTCGGTCCCTGCACCGTAACCGGAACCGCTACCTGCGGCCAAAACGTTACAGACTATACTTTCAGACAACTACAGTGGGACGACCCACCGATCGCGTTTTTGGCCAATATCTTCTTCCACCCGCAGTATGGCGCTCTCCAAGCGTGGTCGACTATAGCCAAATCAAACTACAACTCAGCTCAGATATCCGTGACGCAGAGGTTTACGAAGGATATTACCTTCGACTTCAACTATACCTACGGCAACTCGCTGGATAACGCTTCTGGGCTGCAGGCGGCAGCAAACTATTCGAGTGCGGCGTTGATTCTTAACCCGCTCGATCCGGATAGCCAGTATGCCAATTCGGATTTTGACATCCGTCATATCATTAATGCGAATTGGCTGGTCGGCCTACCCTTTGGCCATGGCAAGGCACTCTTGCACAATTCCGGTAAAGTGGTGAACGGGATCCTTGGTGGTTGGCAACTCACGGGTATTTTCCGATGGAATTCGGGTCTCCCCACCGGAGGACCCTTTGGTTCCAACCGCTGGCCAACCAATTGGAACATATCGTCGTACATGGTTCGCACGGCTCCGGTCCAGTCCGACGGTTCAAACAATGTTAATGGTGTGCCGAATCTCTTTGCTAATCCGCTGGCAACATATCTTAGTTTTCGTGATGCGCGGGCGGGTGAAGCCGGTGATCGAAACGTCTTACGGCTGCCAGGTTACATCGCTCTCGATGCGGGCTTATCCAAGACCTTCCACATAACGGAAAATCAGAGAGTTTCATTCCGTTGGGAAGTCTACAACGTCACCAACACACAGCGGCTGACTTCTCCCTCAGGGTTCGGTATAGCACCGGTAGATCCTTTCCTGCAGGGACAGTTTGGACTGCCTCCCATAACGGCGGCGCCGGCGACCTTCGGGACACTGACGTCGACGCAAAAGCCTCTGGGTGAAACCAAAGCGGGGCGAGTCATGCAGTTTGCTTTGCGCTATCAGTTCTAAACTTCTGACGCAGGCCCTGCTTGCGTCAATTCAAAGCGGGTCGAGGCTCTTCAGCCTCGACCCGCTTTTTTCTTAGACAGAAGCTCACCTATGTTTTCGGGTTTGCTAATTCCAATAATCTCTGTGCTCAGAGAAATAAAAACTGCCAGACTACTCGACCCCTCTCGTTGGCCAGCAATCAGCGGCCTTTGTCGCTCCGGCTGAGTCTCTTTGCATCCTTTCCAATGCGATTGCTGAACTCGACAATGTTGTCGAGGTCGCGCTTTGCCCTTGCAGCCTCCGTTACTTCAACGACCGAGGTATTCTTGAAGATAGGATTATTGACGAAACTCATAATCCGGGCATCAAGGGACAGCAGCGACGCCTTCATGGTTGCAGGATCAACCACGCTATGGTACTCAGGCGGTTTTGCATCAGCATCTGACTTGTCATCGGCAGGCAACGGCAAGTTTGTCTTGATCCGGCCTGCCCGCTTCCCAATCTCCGCCGTCCTTTCCGCGATGCTTGCGTAATTAGGTACCGGAGCTCTAAAAGTCGCGCTCATCATCTTGTTGTTGATGATCTGAATCTGCGTATAGTCTTCCGCGATTTGTGCCAACGCCAGCCTCTTTTGTTCCGCGGTTGGCGGCGGCTTGCTCGCGTCGATCTCCATCGCCCGCATCAAATACTGGCGCTCGAGAATGCTTGGCGGTTGGGTGTTGGGGTTCGAGGAGCTTCCCGGCGGAGGGGCGGCTGTTGGCCTTCGGGCTTGGGCGCAGACCGAATTGGAAAGACCGGCGACTGCGACGGGCAACAGGAAGAATGAGATCGGAATTGATCTAGCGACACCGCCTTTCATAAATGCCTCCGGGTGTAAGTAGATTGGCTTGCGAGATTATAGTTCCGAAACCCGATCCCGTCACTAGCTACGATTGCCGTAAGTGACAGCGCGTGGAGTGCCTCGACTGTGCAAATTTCCTGTTGGGCGACGTCGACCTTACGCAAGAAGGGTTCGAAGGCAGTCTGTTACCTCAGCGAAGGCAGCGACGCGCTCGGTACGAGGCTCAGGAGTCAGATCGCTTGAGCTTACGGCGCAGAACGCGCAACTCCTCGATGTGACCCTGGTCATGTTCCAGCATCATTTCTGCCAATCGGCCGAGCGTCACCAATCCTGTGCCTTCAAGTGTTCCTTCCCGCTCGAGCTTTTTCGTGTCTGCGGCTCTTAACTTCTCCAGGTTCTTCATTCGCGCGACAACAAAAGCACGGAGTGCCAGCTTCGGATCCTGATCGTTATACCTCCGCTCAAAAGCGAGCCGGCCACCATCGATGTCGCCCAGGAAGGGGTTGGTCTCGGCGAGAATTCGGTCGATTCGGGTTGTGTAACCTTCGGTCTCGATATCTCGAAGATGGCAGACATTTTCCAGCGCCGAGAATTCGCCGTCTGAGTTTTTCCAGCGGAGTTCAGAATCAGGGAGTGCGTCAATCAACGTTGCGAGTGTGGTTGGAGTTTCCTGGAGTGCATTTAGCAGTGCTAAATCCTCTGGTTCGGCTTGACGCTCTTCCCTACTCATGAACTGTTCTAGGTGAGAAGACCCTCGATTAGTTCGCTGAGCCATTTGATATCGATGGGTTTCGTGACATAGGCATCAAAGCCGGCGGCCTTTGCGCCTGCGCGAAAATCCGTTTCCTGATGAGCTGTAACAGCAATGATCGGAACTCCCTCGAGTCCGTTACTAGCTCGAATCTCTTCGGCCGCCGCCAGGCCGTTCATTACGGGCAGGGATAAGTCCATCAGGATTATGTCCGGCCGGTCTTGCAAGGCCATTTCGACCGCCTTCTTCCCGTCTTCCGCTTCAAGCACCAGGTAACCCAGGCTCTCCAGTTCAAGCCGCATCAGATAGCGAGCGTCCTCTGCATCTTCAACGACCAACACCGTGCGGTCCCTGGAATCTTTTTCAGTCATTGCGTGCGACAAGTATGATTTGGCAGAAAATACCGAGCAATTCCTATACTTTGCGACTTCCGGTGTACAGTAGTCTGACTGTATGTCGCGGGCAAAGTTATGTCAAGAACTGTAAAACTCCCAAATTTTCTGGTAATCAAGGCGTTCCATAACAGGAAAAAATGGAATCTAAGTGAACCAAAACCGCGATCTTGTCGTTAAAGGATAGGAACTCAAACTTCTTTCGAAAGGCCGAACCCCCCAATGAAGAAAATAATCCTGGTCGTCGTTCTAATTGCGATTGCTGGTGTCGCTGGACTGGTGCGTTCGCATACAAAGTCAGGACGCAGCATAAAGGATTGGCCTTTGGTCCTTAGTCAAGACCCCGCAGGGGCAAGCGCCCGCGATGAGATTCGCAAGAGCTATGAGCTCTCGCCTGGCGCGCGAGTCGAGGTTACGGGTATTAACGGCGCTGTGACTATTGAGACCTCCGACAGCAAAACCGCCGATGTTTATATCGAACGTACCGGCGCCAGCCAGGAAGCTTTGAATCGGCGTAAGATTATTATTGAGAACACCGCGTCTAGCTTAACAATCCGTGGTGAAAAGGGTGACGGGGGCTTCCTGTCCCGAGTTTTTGGTTCAACTCCATCGGAGCGTGTCACGCTGCGTCTGCCCAGGCAGGTCTCCTTGGTGTCGAAGGGTGTTAATGGGGCGCTCGTGGTTGGTGAGATTGAAGGATCCGTCGAGGTCCAGGGCATCAACGGAAAGGTTCAGATCGCCCAGGCATCCGGCTCCGCGGAGTTCAAGGGAATTAACGGGAATATTTCGGTGGGCCTGAAACAACTCGATAAAGAAGGAATGAATATCAGCGGTATTAACGGAAACATTGAACTCCGATTGGGCGAGGGCGTGAATGCCGATCTTGAGGCCCACGGCATGAACGGCAATGTTACCTCGGATATGCCAAACGTAGTCGTGGACAAGAGCAGACGGGGAAATTACAGCGCCCAGATAGGCCGGGGAGGCAATTCCATCTCTGCCAGCGGCATCAACGGAAACATACGTCTGAAGCATATGGCGGAGCTGCAGCCGGCCGATCAATAGGCCACCCAGGTAGTATTCGAACCCGAGAACTCAAAGCGGGCACCACGTAAAGCGAACTGTTAGTTTGCGGTCGTGGTGCCCACTCTAGTTGACGGCCTCCAATCACCGCAAAAACCATCACTTTGTGGTGTCCACTCTAGTTGACGCCCTCCAATCACCGCAAACTAACAGTTTGCTTTACTCCGAAACCGTTCAAAAACGTCGTTGTCAAATTGAACCTGCTTCTAAAACCAGCTATAAGAGGGTGCAACTAGCCGACATGCGACAGGAGAAACCAACACTTGCCTCAAAGTAGACACCGAAAAACCGCGAAGGGTCGAAAGCGTAACAAGGGCCTTTACGCCTCAACCAAATCGAAGCCTCCGGCAGGCCGCAATCGACAGGTTCGAATAGTTGCCATCGTGGTGGTGCTCATACTTGCCGCGGGAGCCATCGCCTACATGCTCAAAAACCGCGCGGGCCAAACGGCAGCCGAGGTCACCACAGCTTCAGGCCTTAAGTATACGGCGCTGGCGACGGGAACCGGCGCGACTCCGCAGAGGGGTCAGACCGTAACCGTGCACTACATCGGCACGCTGGAGAATGGATTTCAGTTTGACAGCTCTCGGAAGCGCGGGACACCAGCCGACTTTCGTATTGGCGTTGGGGCGGTGATTCCGGGCTGGGATGAAGCACTCATGAAGATGAAGGTTGGTGACCGGTGGAAATTGGTCATCCCTCCAGCCCTGGGTTACGGGCGACAAGGAAGGCCCCCCGATATTCCGGGAAATTCGACCTTGATCTTCGACGTTGAACTTCTGGGCGTGAAGTAACTGCGACAAATATAACTTGGGAAATTGTAGGGGCGTCCCTCCGGCGGGGCGCCCTCTTTGCTGTCTGACGACCTTGTAAGTTGAATTCACCGAATCTCTTCGCGCACCTTTGCGTACTTTGCGGTCAAAAAGCCTTTAAAACAATTAACCGCAAAGAGCGCAAAGCACGCAAAGATCGCGCAAAGAGTTGAACTTACCTGAAAGTTTGATTAGTTTCCTGCCGGGAGTTAATCTGCTCTGCAAGCCGCATCGCCCAATCGAGGAGAGCACATGCCATGAGTGGAAACACTTTAACCATCACCGACAATCGCACGGGAAAGCAGTATGACCTGCCCATAGAAAACGGAACGATCAAGGCGATGGACCTGCGCCAGATCAAAGCCTCCGAAGACGACTTTGGCCTGATGACCTATGACCCCGCCTTTATGAACACTGCCTCCTGCAAAAGTCGAATCACTTTCATTGATGGGGACAAGGGCATTCTCGAGTATCGTGGCTATCCGATAGACCAGCTGGCGGAGAAAAGCACTTACCTTGAGGTCGCTTATCTATTGCTCAATGGTGAATTACCCACCGAGTCTCAGTTGAAATCCTGGACTTACAACATCACCTATCACACCTTCATCAACGAAAACATTAAGAAGGTGATGGATGGTTTTCATTACAACGCCCATCCGATGGGGACGTTTGAGTCGACGCTCGGCGCGCTCTCGACTTTCTATCCCGACGCCAAAGATATTTTTAATCAGGAGTGCCGTCAGAAGCAGATTTACCGCCTGATTGCGAAGGTTCCCACCATTGCTGCTTTCGCTTATCGCCACCGGATAGGAATGCAATATGCCTATCCAGATAACGATCTCAGTTACGAAGGCAATTTTCTTAACATGATGTTCAAGACCACGGAACTGAAGTATAAGCCGGATCCGGTGCTTGAACGCGCGCTCAGTGTCCTCTTCATTCTCCATGCCGACCATGAACAGAATTGCAGTACGAATGCGATGCGAAGTATCGGCAGCGCCCATACTGATCCGTTTTCTTCCATGGCCGGGGCAGCGGCAGCGCTTTATGGCCCGCTGCATGGTGGCGCAAATGAGATGGTATTGCGCATGCTGAAGGAGATTGGTTCAGTCGATAAGGTTCCCGACTACATCAAGCGTGTTAAAGCGGGTGAGTTTCGGCTGATGGGCTTCGGACATCGCGTTTACAAAAACTACGATCCGCGCGCGCGCATCATTAAGCAGGTGGCTGATCAGGTCTTTGAAGTTACCGGTAAGGATCCGATGCTGAACATTGCGTTGGAGCTGGAACGAATTGCGCTGGAGGACGAATACTTCGTAAAGCGCCGGCTCTATCCGAATGTGGATTTCTATTCCGGAATCATTTACCAGGCAATGCGTTTCCCGGTCGACATGTTTCCGGTGTTGTTTGCGATTCCGCGCACCTCAGGCTGGCTGGCGCAATGGGTGGAGATGCTTGAGGATCCCGATCAAAAGATCGCCCGGCCCAGACAGATTTATTTAGGCTATCCGACTCGTGAGTACGTTCCGCTCGAGCAGCGTAAGGCCGTTGAGACCGGCGCTGCCACAGCGTAAGTCTGTTGGGGCGGCACTCCGTGGCCGCCCCCCTCTTTGATCCCACTCAAGCTCAATCGCAACGAAGGGGGTGGCCACGGAGTGCCACCCCTACAACGTAATCGGTCGGGTTTTGGTCAGTGCAGACGTAAGGATTATGGTGCACCCAGCAGGGCTCGAACCTGCGACCTTCTGATCCGAAGTCAGACGCTCTATCCAACTGAGCTACGGGTGCATTACGGGTGAATGGTAAATGGTAAATGGTGAATCGTAAAGACGCGAGTGAGAACTACCACCGGCCACTGACTACTGACCACTGACGACTGACCACCAACCACAAGACTATTTGTTCTGAAATTCTTTCCGGATGAATCGCGTCAGTTCGAGTATCTGCTCGCGAGAAAGTTTGTCTCCAAACTTCGGCATTCCATCTCCGCCGTTAGTAATCTGTTTGACGAATTCTTCGTCCTGATGCTTAAGCGCGTGACCTTCGCGCAGGCTTGGGACCTTCAGTTTCGTGCCGTCGTCAAGTTTGACCGGCCCGCCAGTTCCATCTTCCCCATGACACGAGACACAGTCCTTCTTGAAGTTTGCCCTCGCGGAGGCAAATTCGTCCTGGGCGGCACTCGCAGGAGCGGCGGTTGATCCAGCCGGCCGGGTTTGATTCGTTGCCGCGGTGTCCGGCTTAGTACAGGCGACTGCGAAGAGCAACGTTACAACTACCAATAAGGCCAGCCTGACAAATGTCATCCCCTGATTTCCTCCAGCAAACGAGTTCCGGAATCAAAACCCGGCGAGTATAGCCCAGGCCTCACCCTCGCGTGAAACCAGCCACGGCATCCCCGCAATGTCTCTCCCCGGTTGCATTCACGCGGAGGACTGGGCAGAATACTTAGTGCGTCAACAATCTCGCTGCAATTACCAAAGCGAATTCTCTTCACACTATTTGAGGTTACCGCAAATGGATACGGACAAGGAGCAAGGTACTGCAACCCGAGGCTCGCTAAGACTTGCGCCGAATTGCATTGAGCTCGAGGAGCAGAAAGCGAAGTTACCAAGGCAGTTTGTTAACTTCACCTTCTACCACGCGCGTCCCGAATGGCGCATGCTTGATGATGGTGACAAGAAGTTATGGAAGCAAGAGTTTGTTGATACGGTAGAGGAGTTTCGTCGCCAACTCCTGGTCCATACTTATTCCACCATCGGCCTGCGCACTAACGTCGATTTCATGATCTGGCGCATTGGCTACGAGCTGGACCCGATTCAGGAGATGACTTCACGACTGAATCACACTCAGATGGCGAAATATCTCGAGCCGGCGCAATCATTCCTGTCCATGACGAAGCGTTCGATGTATATCGATAAAGACAATCCTGACCACGTCGAAGATCGACTGCACATTATCCCGGGCAAGTCGGATTACCTTTTCGTCTATCCTTTTGTGAAGACGCGCGAATGGTATGCGCGCACTGCCGACCAGCGTCAGGAGATGATGGACGAACACATCCGCATCGGATCCAAGTATCGTTCCGTCAAGCTACATACCACCTATTCGTTTGGCTTGGATGATCAGGAATTCGTGGTTGCGTTTGAGACTGACAACCCGGCAGACTTTCTTGACCTGGTGCAGGAATTACGCGAGACAAAGGCAAGCTCTTATACTCTGCGGGATACGCCGATGTTTACTTGCAGGCAGCGCAGCCTGGCAGAGTGTCTTGAAGCACTCGGGTAAATTGCTCGCGACGGGAAGGGTAGGTCCGCAGCGGATCACTAGCTGGAGAAAGAGCGGGGGCAAGCCCGCCTTCCCAACCTGAGAGGTTATTTAACTCGTGCGATAGACCTCAGCTTGAAAGCCTTCCAAGCTAACTGCTAACTTCACTGCTCACTGCCCACTGCTCACTGCCCACTGCTTTCTGCCTACTGCTTACTTTCCGTCCCTGCCTGGTCCAGACCTCTGGCCATTCGTCGAGCGGCTGATACTCCCGTCACGCGCCGCTGCAATGCCGCATCACCCAACTTAGTTTGACCCGTCAGATTCAGAAGCTTAATGACGGCCCTGCAGACCTCCACGTTTTCGTGGTCCTCAATTGCCTGGATCAAAGGTTGCACTTCGCCCGCTTTCGCCATCACAAAGAGAATCAGCAATGCATTGTAGGTATCTTCCCGGCTGTCGCTGACCAGGTTGTCAATCGCCTCCGCTGCCAAACCTGAAGCCGCAATGGCTGCCCCAATGTTTCGCCGCCGCTCGTCGGATCCTTCTTCCAGCGCCCGGTTGAACAGGTCCACAGTCCGGCTCGGCTCTAGTTTGCGTAAGGCTCTCGCTGCGGCATTGCGAACATGGGGTGAATGGTCGTCGAAGCACTTTACGATCAAATCAAATGCATCCGTCCCATTTGATCGGGCAAACTCGGCCACGGCCGCCGCCCGTTTGTATGGATCGACGCTGTTGAGGTACGTGTGAACTGAGGCCGGCATTGCTGCCGCTGAGCCATCCTCAACTGATGTTGCTGCGTTTTCCTGTTCTTCGTTATTCGCTCCAGACTGCGCAGGTTCCGCGTTCGCTACCCGGGGCGCAGTTTCGTGAGAATCATGAAGCCCATGTAGGCTTGAAGACTCTTGACCTGCGGGGGTTTGCGGCGACGCCTCCATCACATCGAGCGATTCTTCTTTTCTGCCCGGCGCTGATTCAGCATCCCTGGCTAGTTCTTTCCGGTGCTGAAAACGAGCCTGTGCGTCTGCCTTTTCGAGCGCTGCCATTTCCAGGCGAGGCCGTTCCACGTCTTCAAGTTTTCGGAAGAGTTCGATCTCTTCTTTAATGCGCTTCTCCTGTTCGGCTCGCGCCTGTGCCTCAACGGCAGCGTTACGTCTCACCGCCTCAAGCTTGGCCAGGATTTGCTCCTCTTCAACTGCCCGGAGGTGTGCTTCAGCCTCCACTCTTTGCACCTTCTCCGCCACCAGGCGATAAACATCCTCCGACTTGCGCCGGCGTGCCTCAGCCTCTTCGATTCGTTTGCGCGCCTCTGCATCGGCGATTCGCAGACTATCCACCTGGCTGCGAATATGCTTTTCTTCCTCGGCCCGCTGCTGGGCAACTATCTCCGCATTTTTTTGGTGCTGTTTTAACTCCGCCCGTAGCTTTTCCTCGTGTTCGGCATGGCGACGCGCCTCGTCGTCCAGACGCTGTTCTTCTTCCTGAGCGCGACGACGAGCCTCGTCAAGCAGGCGCTGCTGCCTGGTCACTCGCTGTTGAGATTCAGCCTCGAGCTGCACGCGTTCTGCTTCGGCTCGGCCACTGGCTTCCTCATGAGCTCGCATGCGTGCCTGCGTTTCCAGGAGTCGTGCAGCCTCTTCATCGGCTTTCTTGCGTGCGGTTTCCACTTCGGCACGACGAGTTGCAACTTCCTGCGCCACCAAACGCAACCCTTCCAGTTCGAGGCGCAACTGTTCGTGGTCTGCACGGTTTCTCTCTTCTGCTTCGCGGATCCGCTCCGTTTCGATCCGTCGAGCCGCCTCCGCGGCGGTCAGATGTTCACGTTCTTTCGTGAGCCGCTCAATCTCAGCCGCGGCTTGCCGTTGAGCCTCGCCGACTTCAGCGCGTCGCCCTGCAACCTGCTCACCAACTACTCGCAACGCTTCTTCCTCGCTACTCAAGCGCGTTACTTCGGCGTCGTGCTTTGTCTTCGCTTCCTGGCGCAGCCGGGTTGCCTCGGCGTGGCGCACCGCTTCCGCCGCAGCTAACTGGACACGTGCTTTGGTTAGCCGCTCGGCCTCAGCCTGAGCATCCTTGTGAGCGTTTTCAAGTTCAGCCCGTCGCTGCACAGCGTCGTCCGTTGCGGCGCGCAGAGCTTCAGCTTCATTCCTTAACCGCGTAAGTTCCTCGTTGTGTCGCTTCTCAGCTTCTTCACGAGAACGTTTTGCCTCGGCGCGCTGGGCGGCTTCAGCTGCATCTCTGCGGGCGGTTTCAAGCCCGATTCTCTGCCATACCAGTTCTGCAGCGGCCTTGCGTAAATTAGAGCTCTCCAGACGCATACGCGCCTCGACTTCTGAAATACGGTAGGCCTCAGTTTCAGCCTTCGCGCGAGCTGCCTGCTCAGCCATCAAAGCTTCGCGCTCCTGAGCCATGCGACGTTCAGCTTCTTCATCTGCACGTTTCCGAAGTTCTTCCTCCTCACGCCTTCTGTTAGCCGCTGCAGCTCTTAGCCCGGTTTCTCGCTCAATACTGAGGACCGCGTCTTTCTCTAACTGTGTGCGGACGTTTGCCGCATCGAATAATTGCTGCTCGAGTTGCTTCACCTTCTCCCTGATAGCTTGTTCCTGTAAAAGCAGTTGTTCCATTTCCTTCGAAGTCCTGGCGTCGTCAAGGCTCGCATGCGGCGTCATTTCCTGACTTGTTCCCTCGTTCATTGCCGGTGTGGCCTGGTGACTTCTGTTTTGAACTCTCTCCTGATTTGCGTGCCGAGCCGCGGTCTCAAATCCTTCGACGCGGGGTGATGCGGATGAAACATCAGTGTTAACCTGGGTGACGGGCGCTTGGCCTTCTCTTGTTTTTTCCAATTCCTGTTTGACGCTCGGCGAGGCACTCACCGGTTCTCGGGAGACCATGGTCTCACTCATCTCAGCCAGCGCTTCTTCGGCAGCATTGCGCACTTCCGGATCAGCATCAAACATGGCTGCAATCAGGTGCTGGTTTCCGCGTTTACTGCCAACAACTCCCAGAGCGCGCGCGGCCGCCGTCCGTTGTTGAGAGGAGGTAGCGGAGCGCAGTTCCTGCACCGCGTCGTCAAAATATCCATGATCCATGAATAGTTGTCGCGCTCGTTCCTGTTCCTCTTGACGGGCTCGTTTTAGTGCCTGCTGTTCTACCGCGACGCCTTCACGATTGGCGGGGACTTTTGCTTCTCTCTCTCCGGACAAAGCGGCTTCACCCTTGGGTGATTCCGTTTCGGTGCGCGACATCGCAGCTAGTAGCACTTCCGCAATCGCCTGGCGCGTTGCTTTATCCTCCGCTGCCACAACCTTCGCCTCCCGGGAGCGGCCGGCGAGAAAATCCCGTACCGCGCTTAGTTTCTCGTTAACTTGGCGGTTCACTGGTGATGCTCCGGGACTTGCGGAAGACAATTAAGTTCAGACTCCTACAAAGCTATGCCCATTAATTAAACAGAGGCATATGCACTCAAGCCTCTTTACCCGAGCCTAAGACAAGCCTATTTATCTAAAGATAGTCCGATTCGCCTATTTCTTCTATAGAAACACTGTGTTTTTCGTGTCTTCTTGAGGCTAAACTGAAAATGTGCCGGTTCACTGCCTGGCTTTTGCCATGTGGATTCCGTTTTTGACAATTTTCCTGCATTAAAACTCTACAGCCTTACGATCGCACAGCACCACAAGCTCAGATAGAAAGTGCTTGCCCCAAACCCCTCCGACAGGCTATTTTAGTTATGCTTCGTTGCAGTCAAGCTACGAGGCGCAACCGCAAGTCAGAAACATCCACCCCCGCCAACCAAAAACAGTCTCGTAACCCGGCAGAGCGACCACAGGTTCCTTTCTAGTTCCTTTCTACCAGAACGATTGCGTCAACGTCGGCCAAGTGCGGAGTCCAGGCCTCCGTGTCGCCAACGTCTCTTGATCAACTGGTGGCCGATCGATACTCAGATCCCCGGCACGTCACACACGTTCCCCGAATAGAAACCTACAAGCACCGGGAACAAACTCGAAGATTCGGCACGCAAAGTGCGCCTATCGTCCCGGCACGGTAAAACCTCAGGATCGCGCCTCCCACAGTGCAGAATACAACGGCTATTTTCCTCATGGTGGTTGCTTCTGCCCCACGAATTTTCCCAACGCCCGCCCAGGCATTTTCGCCAGCCAGTAAACAAAAAGAATTTTCAAAAAAGTTGAGCCCTAGATGACTTCAATATCACGCACACTAAGAATCGCATTGTTAGCACCCGTTTTCTTTATCCTGGTTCCTGGTTCGTCTCCCTTAACCACGGTCGCAGGAAAAAATCGTTCCGCCAAACGACCAGACACCAAACGCGCAGTTACGCCCAAAGCAGGCAAAGGTTCTACGCAACGCCAAAAGAATATCTCTGCCAGGGAAAATCGCGTGGACAATCGGCGCCGGGTCTCCGGTGCGAAAGCTCCGCTTGATAGTCGTTCGGCCAGGCTTTCTACTCAACGTCGTCTTGAACAAAAACGACTTGAAGCGAAACGCATCGCTGAGCGAATGGCCTATGTCCGGGCCGTCGAAAATCAGCGGGCTCGCGACGAGGCGTTACGCGGTCAGGTACAGTCGATGATTGCGAAGGACGATCTCACGGGTGAAGACCTCGAGGTACGCCGGGCAGCGGTCGGCGCCCTCGGAAACCATGCAGGTACCGTGGTCGTGATGAATCCACAGACGGGACAGGTTTATTCGATGGTGAACCAGCAATGGGCCTTGCGCGAAGGATTCAAACCGTGCTCTACGATCAAACTCGTCACCGGGTTGGCTGGACTAAACGAAAACGTCATAGACCTCAATGATACGACTAAGGTATCCGACAACAATCAGGTAAATCTGACCCGGGCTTTGGCCTATTCAAAAAATGAGTACTTCCAGCAGGTTGGGGGACAGGTTGGCTTCGACAAAATGATTTCTTACGCACGGCGACTCGGACTCGGTGAAAAGACAGGAATCAACGCCCTTAACGAATTTGAGGGCAGCGTGCCCGGTCCTGCTTCGCGTTTCGCTATGAACCGAATGTGGTCGCACGGTGACAACTTTGAAGTCACACCAATTCAACTGGCAACGCTGGTATCGGCGATGGCTAATGGCGGCAAGTTGCTGACACCCCACATTGCACGGACGAAACAGGAAGTGTTCGCCGCCAAAACCAAAGTCCGGCGTCAGGTTAAGATGGACACGGCAACGTGGCGGAATATGGTTCCGGGAATGGTAGGCGCGGTTGTTTACGGCTCAGGCCGGCGAGCGTTTGATCCCAGCGAAACTGTGGCCGGCAAGACGGGCACCTGTGTGGAACAGGGAACGTGGGTAGGTCTTTTCACTTCGTATGCGCCCCTGGCCAATCCGCGGCTAGCCGTGGTAGTGATCGCGCGCGGCGCGGATGCGCATAATCATTTTCCAGCGGCGGTGGCTGGCCGGATCTATCGGGATCTGAACGGGCGTTTCGGAACACCTGCAAATTTGCAAGTGGCCACCACACGTAAGTTGTCCACGCCGACTCAGGACGTTGAACCGGACGACGAGGAAGAGAGTGAATCAACGACGTCAGTTCGCAAAAACTGGAAAGAGGCCACCAACATGGGTGGCATCAGTCCAACGCGACGCACTGCTAACTCGGTCACGACCGCAAGTACCAGTGAGCGCCTCACAAAGAGCGCGCCGCCGGCCGTATTCAAGACTACCGCCCCAACCAATAAAGTTGTGCCGGTGTTAATGCAGATCCCAAGACGAACCCCGGTGATTGTGAAGCCGGCTGCCGGATCGACCGTAACGCCTTCGAATAGCTCAGAAAGCGAAATCAGACCGCGTCGAGTTTTCGGCGAAAGATAGCAGGTTCCGTGTTGCCTTGCCTCAACGTTGATATTGCGCAAGATTAGTCATTGAAATAATGTTATTCGTTTTAGCGTCGACTACGACATTCCAGGCTGCTGCCGGCTCACGCGTTTTGAAGGAGACGAGCCAGACCACGAATGGTGAACCATTTTGATTGATCATTACCGCGGCCTGCGCAACGGGCGTATCAGCTGGTCCGCTCGCTGAGCTCACGGCTTTCGCAGCTGCCTCGACAGCCGTCGCTGAATCGCGGGGCGATAACAATTTGACGGGTCTGGTGATCAAATCCAAGCTACTATTAACCCCAACTATAGTATTGTTGTTCTGCACCCGCACCGTGATCTCATCGTTTAGAACAGGTAAGTCCGCGTAGTACCGTTGATACGTGAGTGTTGTGCCCGTCAAGGAGCGAACTTCTCGTTCGAGTCGCAGTTCGCTGAAACCCTTTCTTAGACCAAACAGCCTTAAAGTTAGCCGTAGAAATTTTCCCGCGGTCTCCTTTGGCGATCTAGTGTTGAGCACGACTACACTACCTGTCATCCGACGAATCTGTCCGCTGATCAAATCTTTTTCAACCAAGGCACCTCGTATGACGCCCTTCAAGGGGGGGGAAAGTTGTTGTGTAAGTTCTTTCTTAGTGTCTTGCACCGGCTCGTGTTCAAATAATCCGGAACGAATATCAGAATATCCTGAGAGATCAACCGTTCTATTTTGAGCGATACCGAGGGTTAAGGGTGCAAGGATCAGCAAAGTTCTGCACAGCCAGATAGGGATCAACCGACTTGCGTAGAGGTATCGAAGTCTTCGATTCATATTCCGCCACCCAACAGCATCTGTATTATATTTCCGCAATACGGAAATGCCGTCGACCTCAACAGAGGGACGGCATTTCTAGCCAACCGAGGACCGGTAAGGTCAGGGATTTGGGGGTAAGATTCCGCGATCTACGAAAATCTTTTTGATCGAACTTTGTTTTGCTTCATTGTATAGAATTTGATTGGCGGCGAGGATAGACTTCGCTGCATCTTTGAATGTACAAGTACCGTTAGTAGGAAGCCCAAAATGAGACTCAAGTATCATCGTGTCCGCATGTTGACGTCCGACTAGTAAACGGATCTGCCACAAACACGCACTCCATATTTCTCCATCAGCGTGCTCTTCGCCTTGCCAGTCTTGAAAAGTCCTACTGCTATCGGTCTTCCGAAGATAGGGTGGATTGCCTTCCGACGGAGGATGAAAGGTACAACCATCCCATTTATCAAAGAAGTAGTTCCAAGCACTGCCTCTAGGGCCCACATCGGCAAAGAATGAGGTGGCCCAATAATCACTGAACCCTTCGCCAATGGCGCGTGCCTGAGTATTACGCTTAGATCCACTGAACCCCGGAACTTGATCATCCTGGATGGCGTGACCGAGCTCGTGCAAAATCACTTCTGCGTCCTCTGCATCCGCTATGCCACCATCACCGAACTGCAAAGTCTTCGAATTCGGATCATAAAAGGAATTGTCGGCACTCGTGAAATGCGCATCGATTTTTACTTGATGGTTGTTTATTGTTTGTATTCCCAAGCTATGAATATATAGCTGGCACTCGGTTACCCAATGGTAAGCCATCACCTCTTGGAATCGGCTATCACTACGAGTGTAATGGTATATGCGACTAGGTTCTCGAGCGCGAGCTAAACCCGGTCTTTCAGTTGGCGCCGTGCTGGCATAGTCCCCCTGAAGTAAGCCTGAGTTGTCCAAATTATGTAGAACGACCTGAACGCGGGCATCAGTTAATTGAGGGTGATCACTATGTGGCAACCCTCCCATGTTATCTTTCAACGTCGTATCCCCAGTGCTGACGATCGGATTCGGTGAAAACACCATAGCACTACCTTCGACATGTTGAGAAACATCAATTACGGAGAGTATTTTATTGGCATCAGCGTCTACCGTTATGCGCCAAGCACGGGATGGCGTCCTTGTCTTGAATGTAACCCGCCAAACAGCGACGGGTTTTCCACCTACTACAGCGATACCCGGGATTGACGTCAAATCAACCGGCGGCTCGCTTTGAGGCTCTTGTTGCCTGATTGTTTCAATAGCCAATTGAATTGCCGCTGAAGGGTCCTGCGGCGTTGTGATCGGCATTGATGGGATATTAGTTATTTCGCTATTCAGACTTTCAATCTTATTCGAATTATCGACTTCAACAGATACTAGATCCTCAAAAACGGGTAAGCCCTGAAAGTACCGCTGATAAGTTATGTGAGTTCCTGTTAGGGATTCAACCTGCTTCACCTTTTTCAGCTCAGTGCTCGACGTGTTCTGAGTCAGTAAGTTCATCTGAAATCGTACAAAGGCCTCTGAAGCGCCGACAGCAGTCGTTGTTCCAGGAACTTTAATGCGACCGGATATTCTACGAATCTGATCGGTTTCAACGTCCTGTTGAACAAGTGCGCGCGCAATACTCTTGATGGAATATGGTTTTGTGAGAACTGTGGCTGGACGAAAGTCGATCCCTTGAAAATCTGATCGAGAAGTGTCCTTTCCATTGGCTTGAGGCACTACTGGTAACGTAGTCGGTGGAGTTTGGGCAAGAATGACCAAGCAAAAAGCACCAATCACACCGAAAGCAATGAACGTACTCTTAGACATTTTGTATCTCCTGTGCGGCAGAGAGGCGAATTTAACTGCCCAATGAGTTCTGTTAAGACTTGAGTTGAATTCGCCTGCGGTGCCTCGCCAGTAACCTGCCTAGCTCAGGTTGGATTTTGGCAGTCCGAGCTGATCGACTTGGCTTACGGCAACTGATTAGAACTTGTGATGGGTTTGGAGCTACCGATTTCCAATTCAACGCGCTCGCACGCCGACGCGTGTCCGCGGGCTTCTGGAAGCATCTACTATTTATTATTTATTTTCGCCCTTCAGTGATTCCAACACGCCGCGAATCGGCAGATTAAAACCAAAACTGAATTTCGGCTTAAAATGCTTGTGTAAGTCAGCATTCAATTGGGCGGCCGTTGCCGTGTCTCCTTCTTTCAAGGTCGCCGGCTTTTTCTCTTCGGTGAAGATGGCACCGACATAAAAGTTTGCGTACCGCGGCCCAAAGCCGGCGCCTAAAAGAAACTTTTTCAGAGGTTGCTTGGCGATCGCTACGCCCCCAATAAAGTGAGGAATCCAAGTAAAGCTGTTTCCCTTGATATCAACCGGTACCGGATACAGATTCAGCATTGCGAATGCGTTTTGCTGATCGACCTTCTTCGCGGTCACGGTGTTTGCAGTCGTATCAAACTGCGTTTGGCTGATGTGACGAACCGGCACTGCGACACTCACGTCCCACCAGTAGCGACCTTCATTGTCAAATTTCTTGGGCTTGTCCAGCGCGACTACAGGGCCACTTGACACACTCTTTACGATGCTGGCAGTTATAGTAATGTTTGACGGAACATAATTTAGATCCACCACATCCCCTCCCCAAACATTCTGGCGAGCCGGTTTAAAGTCGTCTTTGGCGGCTGAGGCAGGGAAGGTCAAGAACAATTGCGCTACGCCGAAGAGGTTGCTTACGTTTTGTGGGGTCTTCTTTTCAATGTTGAAGTCATACCTTGCTTGCTGGTAACCAATGTCTCTAACTGAGTTGAGATGGATATAGAGCAGCCAAATCTTCTTTACGCCAAATATTCGGTTTAGCGACGTAAAGTCCTCGTTCGACCACCGTCCTTGGCTGCCTATGCCTTTTCCTTTTCCGTTATTAAAAACGTACCAATTCTGTGATGCCACGGTCTGCGCGTGGACAGCGTCCCCACTAGCATCTGTTGTGTCAGTTGGATCGGCCCAACGTAAGACGTGGATAACGCAATAGAAATCATCGGCGAACTTGCCGTCATGATAATACTCCGTAGGGACGCTAAGGATTGGTTTACCACCATCTGTGGGTGTCATTGCGTCCACAATGATTTTCTGTGCGTCTTTGGGATTGAATATCGCCGCGTTAGGTAAATCGAGAGTCGTATATGCTGTTGATGTTTCAGATAAGTTCTTGGGTTCACTGCGAAGCACTTCCACTTGGCTTTGAGGTACAAAAGCAGCAGTGCTATTCGCAGATGGGGTTGACGATTCGGAAAATGTGGGCTCCGGAGATGAAATCGGTATAGCAACCGAATTGCTTGATAACTCTAAACCCTCAATCTCTATATCTAAGGAACGAATAGAATCGTCTACGACCTGCCTTTCCTGAGAGGAGAAGTGCGACTGATAGCTATTCTGGTATTTGCGTAATGACTCGAGTTGGTATTCGAGCAGCGTCCGAAGCCGCCCTCGCCGTTCCATCAGAAAACTCTGATTTAAGCCTTTTACACGGGCTGGCGAGTTGGCATCGCTCGCAACCAATTCGAAGTCTCGGATCTGGTTTCTGAGTTGGGCAATGGTTGCGATCTGCTGGGCTTGAGTTGTCGAGACACCCACCAAAAACAGGACGGATATTGAAAGCACGATATGTATTTGCCTTTTCATATGGTTCTCCTTAGTTCGCTTTGAGGTCATTGCTTCTTGATAGCACCCCGGGGCTGACACTCTATTTTGCTATCGAGAAACGTGAAGAGTTCTCGCTCTTTCCTGTGAAGACGCGGTCATTACTCGCTATCCAATCTCTTATGACACGGGTACGAAAAACGTTTCAGGGATTTTGGATCGAGGTTTGTGGCTAGATGGAAGGATCAGACCTTCATCTCATATTCCCCCTGTAGCGAATTAGAGAAGGTCGATCCCAATAGATCTAGGAGATGTTTTTATGAGCTAGGAAGGGGTGGTGCTTGCCGTCGTAACCAGCGGGCGATTTCATCCATCGTGGATTCGTAAACTTGCTCTTGCGGAGGATTGCCTTTTTTCGGAACCTTCAATGAATGGTCGCCGCCTTCGATGAGGTAGAGGGTTGCGGATAAACTGAGTCTTTCGATCACGGCACGAATCTCGTCGGTGGTCCCAAAGGCGTCCCGTGAACCCTGGACGAAGAGCATTGGGGCACGGATATCTTTTAAGTGAGCGTCGCGGAGTTGCTCGGGCTTGCCGGGTGGATGTAATGGATAGCCGAGAAAAACCAGCGCCGCGATGTGTTCCGCGCTTTCAGGTGCCGCGGCCACCTGCGAAGCGATGCGCCCTCCCATCGATTTGCCACCCACCACCAACCGGTTCCCCTTCAACTTTTTATGCTTCTGCGCGGCTTCAATAACAGCGCCGTAGCAGGCTTCGAGCTTTGCTTTCGGATCGGGCGCGCCACGGCCTTGCTCCATATAGACAAAGTTGAAAGTCATCGCATCGAAACCGCGTTCCGCCAGCCCACTCGCGAATAGACGCATAAAGGGATGCATCTGATTGGCGCCTGCGCCATGACCGAGGATCACGGTCATGCCCGCGCGGTCCTTCTTTGGAGCGGCGTAGAGTAAGGCAGTGACACTAGCGCGCTCATCCACACTTACGACCAGTTTTTCAGGCTCGTGCGTATTCAAGTGAAACCTCTGGTTACTGAAAGAACTTTTGACGGTAAGCTCGCGGGCGCGCGGTTAAAACTCGAGCCTTTCCGCGAGCTGGTGTTTATCTTCAGACCAAATGGGTCAGCTTCACGTCTTAAGTACGTTTGACACAAAACTAGTTTTATTCTGGCGCCAATTCCACCCTGAAGATTAACTGAGCTATATGCCGCCTCGCAGAAGCATACGAGCGACCTCACTGTCTCTTTATGGAGTCCTCACGGCTGCAGTTTACCTGCTGACAGCGCTTTTCTATTTCAAAGGTCCGGAAGTTCATTCGCGCACGGCACGCGAGTTATTTGCCTGGTTCATCTGCCTCACTCTGCTCTTTCTTTTTTGGAAAGGCTATCAACAAATCAGCCAGGCCGACAAGCCTCAGAGCCGAACCATAGTCGGATTTGCCCTTGTCTTCTGCTTGTTGGCCTTCTTCATTTTTCCATTTCATTCCACCGATGTCTTCGGCTACATCAACCGTGGCTGGCAACAGGTACATTACGGCCAAAACCCCTACATTAACTTTCTCGCCGAGGTTCCAAACTGGCAACAGGACCCGATGTTGCGAGAACACTGGATCTACAATCCAAACCCATACGGATTTCTCTTTGCTCTCCTGACCAGGTTTATCGCCTGGCTCGGCAACGGTAACTGGTGGCTCACTCTAGCTCTATTCAAAACAATTAACGTGCTCGCTTACGCAGCAACAGGGTGGGTGCTATGGTCAGCGTCTAAACACTTGTCATCCCTCAAGCCAGCCACCTCCTTATATCTTTTTCTGTGGAACCCTCTCATCCTGATGCACCACATCGCGAATGGTCACAACGACGTGTTGACCGGACTAATGGTTGTCCTCGCCGCCTACTTCGCAATCACCGAGCGGTATTTCTGGATTGTGCCAATGCTGGTTTGTGCGATGCTCTTGAAATTCGGGCCGGTGCTGTTGATTCCGCCGGCGGTAATTTTTGTCGTCAGGAACAAAGGATGGAAGACTGCGATATTGAGCTGCCTGCTCGGGATCGCCCTCTGCGCCGTAATCACCTTTCCGTATCTGCGTGACTGGCACTATCTGCGACTCGCTGACATGAGTGGAAACGCGACCTTGATCGATAACTCGCTCCACTCATTCCTCATCAAAACGTTTGAGGATATAGCCCGCATTTTTCCGGGGCTGGCCGGGTTCCATGCAGCTGTCGATAGTACGATACAGTTTGCGCTTCGCGGCGGGCTGGTGATCTTTGTTCTTTATCAATGGCTGAAGGTTCCGAAGGACTTCAACACCAGAGTGTTTATCCAGAAATCGTCGTTAATACTCTTCGCGCTTATCTGCGTGGCCAGCTCAAAGTTTAATGCCTGGTATCTGGGGATGATCTTACCCCTCGCCCTACTGATGGAAGATAAATACTGGTTGAGACGGTTGATAGTTCTGCTTACCGCTACGGAACTATTGTCGCTGACTTTTTTCAAGCAAGCTAACAAGCTCAACTATTTTGTCATGATCGCTATTCCAAGTTGGATAGTCTTCAGGCAGGAACAAAAGCGAAGGAAGACAACCGAACCAGCTACTCTGGGCTCACTTTAGCAAAGGCAGCAACCGGTTCTTTAATTCACCAGCTTCGTTACGCACTGTGGCGCCAGTGCTTATCAATGGTTCGGGTTTAGTGGTCCACTCGGCATCGGGCCCATAAAGGTAATAGGTGTCCCAAACGACCTCTGGAGCATTCGTGTCAGGATCCTTGCCAGCAAAGTAGCGTCCGACCTTTTTCTTTTCGTCCCAGAAATGCACGACCCTTGAATCCTCCAGGACTCCAGCCGTCCAGCCCCATCTGGAACGGGCATCCGTCGGGAGCATGGAAAACCAGACAACGTAGACGCGAAGGTTTGCCGCAGGATGTTGCTCGAGAATCTCTTTGCGCACCCGCCGGGCGCCGGCAAGACATTCCGGTCAGGTGGGCGAAAGCAAGAGCAAGAGGCGCGGCGTGCCTTTATCCTGATTGAACCGCGCCCGCAACTCCTCGATGCTGTTGAGTTCAGTCAGGATCACGTTAGAGTCAGGCTTTATTGAACCTATTACTCCAGCAATGATTGCAGCCAATACAACGACCGCAAGAATCAGCCACTTCCATCGGGTCTTCTGTAGTGTCACGACTCGGTTCACTCCGTTCTTATGTAAAGCAACTGTTGGTTTGCGTTCATGCCATGGAGTCCAGCTGGAAGTCTCCCACACAAAACGCAAACTAACAGTTTGCTTTACATCTGGCCCCGTATCTGGAGGTTAAACGTAAACTCGAGGAACGCGTGCGCCTATGCCACAGGTCACTTCGTATGAAAGCGTGCCTGCAGTCTTGGCGAGATCTTCAGCGCTCACTGAAAGCTCGGACTGACGACCCAACAGCCTGACCTCATCATTCAGTTGGACGCCAGGCACGTTTGTGACGTCGACCAATGTGAGATCCATCGATATACGTCCGATGACGGTAGCGGAAACGCCTCGGATGATGGCGTGTCCTCGGTTTGATAACGCACGCATGTAACCATCATGGTATCCAATTGGAATCGTGGCCACGAGCGTTTTACTCGAAGCTTCAAACGTGCATCCATACCCCACTGTCTCTCCCGCAGGCACCCACTTCAGTAATGTGATACGCGTGTGAAGCGACATTACCGGTTGGAGTTTTTGGTTGCGATCTGCGGGAGCCAGAATGTCACGCCAGAGTCCATACAACACACCTCCGGGACGAACCATGTTTCCCCAGGCTGCAGGCTGGCCAAAGATGCCGGCAGAATTAGCAAGGTGGCGGTAGCCAGGCTCGTAACCATGTGCGCGAAAAGCGGCAACTGCATTTTCAAAACGCTGGATTTGATCATGCGTGAGAGGCCCACAGGAGGGCTCGTCAGCGGCAGCGAAGTGGGTCATCAAACCATCGATGCGAATGTTCTTGAACCTGTTGAGTGGTTGTATGAAATCGGAGACTTCATCAAAGCGAACACCGAGCCGCCCCATGCCGGTATCAATCTTGACATGAACATCGGCGACTTCACCGCGCGCGCGCGCGGCTGAATCAATCGCTTCGATCATGTCGAGTCGATAAACTGCCGGAACAAGTCTGTGCCTAATACATGCTTCGGCCTGCCCCTCCCAGAACCCCGCCAGGCATAGAACAGGTCGCGTAATGCCGGCGTCCCTCAACTCAATTCCCTCTTCTGGTAGCGCTACGCCAAACCAGTCTGCACCGTCTGTCTCAAGCCGCCGCGCACATTCCACCGCACCATGCCCGTATGCGTCGGCCTTGACTACGGCCATCACCTTCACCTCGGGCCCGACTCGGTCTTTAACGATCCGGAAATTCGTGGCCAGGGCGCCGAGATCGATTTCGGTCCAGGTAGGACGATGACCTGCGATAGTTCGGTTCATATTGTTGTTTATAGCAACGTTCATAAATTAATCTTGATTAATCGTACCAGGTGCCGACTCTTCGGAAGTATGCGGAAACCAGATCCCGTTTAAGACTTACAACTTTGTGATCTCAGTGAAGTCCCACTCGCTCGTTCCTTATATCACACAAGATGACGAAACTTATTGAGCGCAGCTTGAGAATCTATTGACACGTTGCGCCACTGGTTATAAGCTTCGGCCCGCTCAACTTGAATTCCTCGGGTGTCTCCTCGCCACCTTGCCGATTCAATAAGGAGATTCAACCTTGTCGCACCTCTCACTTACCATTCTGTTCCGAGAAATTCCACTGCGACATCCTTGAGGCGTCAAACATGTTCCTGTTTACCACCACGTGGCCCTGGTTGCTGCTCGCCGGAGCGGTGGGTACGTCCATCGGCATACTGCTATGCCGATTATTCCCCACCGAGTGGAGGAAACCTCCCGGGTTTAGGTTTAATGTTCTCGCCGGGTTGTTCATGGGCGGACTCGCTGTTTTTATTGCAGCCCGCTTCACTCGAAACCCACTAATAAGTTCCTTCGTCGGCCTGGCCGCCGGTTATCTGTCTTCGATGATCCGGGTGATTAAACCTGAGGCAGCGCCACTCGAAGACGAGCCCAAACCTCCCGACCCACTATTAAAGCGGATCCTATTCCGACAGGACTGGGACGCTCGACCGCGTTATGAAAAAAGCCAGACTGGTTTATTCGTCGGGCGTACCGATTTACTCGACCGCCTGACCAGTGACTTCATTTCAAAACGCAGCGGCACGATTTTGATCAGCGGCGTGCGTGGCGTCGGCAAAACTGCTCTGGTGGAGCGGGCGCTACTGGAGGCCAGAAATAAACTGCAAAATCGCTACTGGAAACGCATTAAGAAAGATCTCGACAATGCTCGATTCTGGCAACCCGTCGACACTCAAATACGTCAGGTGCTTTTCGAACTCTTACCTGATTCGTTTGCCGGTGTAAATGAACCTAACGAGTATCTAAAACTCAAGGAAGCGGCCGAGCAATACACAAAACGAAGCACCCGTTTCTTCTCGCGTTGGTTTGCGTTGACCGACCTCCAGATTCGACGCATGTACAAGGCATCTCAGTCCCAGCTGTTTGTGCTCAAGTTTAATGCCTCCGACATCGGAGGAGCCATGGCTGAACCCAGCCAGAATGGCTCCGGAAAACCTCAGATAAATCCAGAAAAACTTTTGCGAGCGCTGATACGCAAGCTTTACACAACTTGTCATTGGTCCAGACCTACGCCCGAAGCTGAGATTCTTCGTTGGAGCCTGAACAAAAAGGAAAGAAAAGATTTCTTCGACCTGCTTGAGAGCTCGTACCGCAAGTCAATTAGCACCTCCTTCAAAGAGACCTACTCGGACGTGAGGATTGAAGCAGTTAAGCGGTCACAAAGCAGGGCCGTTGAGACAAAAATCAGCGTGGAAAGAATTCTTATCCTGGCGGGTTGTGTGAGCATCGGGATCTATGCCGGATGGATGGGGTGGAGTCATGCATGGGCCCCGCTTGAGGCCGCTGTCGCCGGCGGAGTTCCGGGCGCTATTGCGGCCTATCTGGCCTGGACTTTGACGTTTAAGCGCTCCTGGGAAAGCAGTTCGGATCGCGCCCGGCAGGCCCAGTTATCTTATGAGAGCGATTATTCACTGGCGCAGATGGAGAACGATCTGGAGAAAATCGTAAATGCATTTCATACCGACGAAGGCGCATCATTCGATCGAAATCGCTGTTTTACCCGCACCGTAATTGTTTTCGATGAGCTGGATAAACTGGAAGACCCGGTGGCCCAGTTGAATGGTGTCATAACTCATTTCAAAAACTTCTTTACGCTTTCAGACGCGCTTTTTGTATTTATTACCGACCACGATTTTTACGAACACCTGCGCTTGGAAGGAGCTAAAGCTCAACTCGAGCGTCACTATTCCCCTGAGCACACGTTCTTTACGCAAAAGATATATTTGCGCAAACCTGACTTTTCACATTTCCGTGAAGCTGTCTACGGCTTTTGCGAACCCAAAGGGCTCCAGGAGCGCGTTAAATCGCCGGAGCTATTTGATGCCGACCTAACTGACTATTTATTCCAACAAAAACCGGAAGTCTTACAGCCCTGGGATGCGCTGGGGGCCGAGACTCTTGCCCACCTTTATATCTCTCGTCAGCGTTACAAAAAGGATGAAAAGCTAATTGAATACGCATTTCGTCAAGGCCGCGCCTGGACGGATCCAATGGCCCTGGCCCGAGTCTGGGCCAGCCAGGTAGCAGTCTTCGGAAACGATGGTCCGGAAGTGAAGGAGACTATCAAGGCCTTCCAGCAGGCAAAAGGTTGGACCAACAACCGTGCCGTAGCGTTTCTTTATCACCGCAAACCACGTTTCGGCAGTAAAGACCAACTGCGTATCGACCAGGCCTACGAGAATCTGAACTATCCCCCTTTGAAAGAATATTCCAGCGTGGACCACGTGCCCTTCACACTTAGCGATCTGGCACGGGCTCTCTGCTTTCAGACGCGGAATCATTACTTTGATTTGTATTACCTGATTTACGACTATGTCGGGTCATATGCTGATAGCGCACCGGTGCTGGACATTGAAGGTGAGCGATTTACTCACGAACAGCGGCTGTGGTCCCGCTATCAACAACTTATCGACGCTGCCTTTTCTTATCGTAGTGAAAAGCACCCGTCACGAGAATACTTTAACGCCCTGTTGATGGAATCTCTCTTTGGTGTTTTCGATAGCCGGGCCACACGCGGCAGCGTGAAGGTTCGGGACATCCTATTCAACACTGCAAAAGCTGAAGTTTCACCGTCTCAAGGACGCAAGCCAGGCCAGCCGAAGGTTGCTGTAACGACTCCAGTGACGACGGGAAGCTATGTCTTATCTGTTCAGTCAAATGGTCCGGGCGGGATTGCTTCGACGCCTGCAACCAACTCGGGGGCCCTGAACCAGTTAGGTTCGCTCGTCACTCCGCGCGACACCGAAAAGATCAACGAAGCAATTATTAGGCTTCTACGCCTGGCGGAGAACAGAAAAGCGATTACGACTGGGAGTGAGCTTTCGTCCAAATTGAAGTCCGACGATCTAAAACTTGAAGATATCTTTGATTTGACCTTCAGTTGGAACCCTGATTGTGAGGCAGACATTACGCAGGAGGGCATCGAGCTCGAACCTTATGAGAGTGAGTTGATTGAGTTTTGGAACACCAGCAAGAAGGAACTGGAGGCAATTGACCATGAACTGGAGAAGCTCTGGGCCTACCGGGCCCCCCCGGCTGAAAGCCAGGGAGTGAAGACCCGGCTGGCAATTACGGAACTGCGAAATACGGTGGACGGCTTGAAACAGAGACGTAAGACCATCAGCCGGCCGGACGCGACCGCTTTGCGGACGAGCATCGGAACGGCCGAATCATGGTCCAGCATGCTGCTGGAGTTTTTCCTGGAGCGTCTCGCAGATGAAGATGACTCCGAGATTCTAGTTTCCTCCAATCTTAAAACTGGGCCTGCCGATGCGGCATTTAAGAAGGTATTCGACAGTTCACAGCGAGACGTAAGCATGGTATCGCGGCTTCCTTTAAGCGTGGTCGTTTTTCCAAATGAAAGTCAGAGCCTGATATATCTATTGTCAGGACCCACTGCCCCTGAACTCGATGAAAAACCGGTGCGGCAATATGTTAAGGACACACAACTGAATCTGCTGTGGTGCGTGCCAGAGAAAGCGTCATCGCAACGACGCACATATCCTGAGACGGTGCGCTTTTTCTTTCTGCCGCCGGCGCAGGACTCGCTGGTTAGCTTGTGGCTTCGATACGTTTTGCTGGCAGGCGCGGCTCGCCTTAAGGAAATCGTCCCGATCTCGACTTCAAAGAGCCAGACCGTAGTGCTTCGGGGTGGGGCTGAGCTGGTAGGCCCACTGACGGGTCCAAGCGAGGCATTCGCCGCGCTTACGCATCCGGCACTGAGGGATACGTTAGCCTTGCTTGAAGAAATGCGATCGGTGCTGCTGAAGAAAGATCCCGGGTGGCGACACTACGAGATTGATGAACGCAAAAACCCCAAAGCCCCGGCTACGATCAAGAAACTTGCGGAGTTCATTGCCTCCCGGTCCAGCAAAGACCCCACTCCTTCATTTAATCTTACCCAAATTGTTGAGGCTGTCCTGCTCCAGAGTATCGGCGAGAATCCATCGGCGTTATCGTTGGACGAATTGACCGTTCGCCTTACCTCAGTATTTCTCAACGACCAGGTAAAGCTGCTGCTCGGCGAAGTGTTGGGCGCATTCATGCGCGCAAGATTGACGAAGATGGGCTTTGACGAATCCAGTTTTCCGCAAGGTCAAAGGCAGAACTTCGTCACCACTTTCGTCCAGAAGATTGAGGAGGTGGCAACGAAAAACAGCGTCGAGCCGAGGCAGATACCTTCTTCGTTTGGCGAGCTAGTCCAGGATCTGGAGCAATATCGGTTGTCTCTCAGCCTCCCCGGTAAAGCCCAAAAACGTAGTTGACAGTCTATTCAAAACGGCGGCGGAGAACATTGTTGCCCGTTCTCATGAGGTGGCAGGATGACATTTCTTCGCGGGCAGAATCTCTACGTTTCCCTTCACTCTCGATAGAGATTATCGAAGCGCATACTTGAAGGAGTAAAGCGAAGGCGAATTGTGTCAGTGGGGCCGTTGCGTTGTTTGGCAACAATTATTTCGGCCACGTTCTTCTCGTCGTCAGGCATGTTATCTCGATCTTCTGGCGTCTTGTATACCTCAGGACGATAAATGAAAGCGACGACGTCAGCATCCTGTTCCAATGCTCCCGACTCACGCAAGTCCGCCAGTTGCGGGCGATGGTCCGAACGAGCTTCCGGAGCACGAGAGAGCTGCGACAACGCCACCAGCGGCACATTCAGTTCCTTGGCCAGGCCCTTCAACTCACGCGAGATTTGCGACACTTCCTGCTGCCGCGATTCAACGCGCTTGGCGGAGCCGCTCATCAACTGCAGATAGTCGACCACGATCAGATCGAGACGCTTTTGTTCCGCGGCCAGCCGGCGGGCCTTCGCGCGCATTTCGAGGACCGAGATGCCGGCGGTGTCATCGAGGAAGATTCTCGCGTCCGCGAGTGTCCCGAGAGACTTGGCAATCTGCGCCCATTCCGGACGCGAAAGAAATCCATTACGAAAGCGCTGTGCGTCGATATTCCCCTGCGAACAAAGCAGGCGCATCACTAAAGCTTCCTTCGACATTTCCAGAGAAAAGACTCCTACCACGGCCCCGGGGACGTGAATAGCTGCATTTTCGGCAAGCATTAAAGCAAAGCTCGTTTTTCCCATCGAAGGACGTGCCGCCAGGATGATCAGATCCTGGCGCTGGAAGCCCGAAGTGAGCTTGTCGAGATCAGCAAAACCCGTGGTTAGACCGGTGAGCACAGAAGCCCGGCCTTCCATCTCCTGAATCTTTTCCAGCAGCTGTTCGGCAATCGGCTTAACATGAACGAAGCCCTGCCGGATACGTTCGTCAGCTAACTGAAAAATCGCTTGTTCGGCATGATCGAGAATAATCTCCGGTTCGTCTTCCTGTTCGAGCGCTTCCTGCGTGATCTTGTTTGCCGCTCTGATCAACTGGCGCAGCATCGACTTGCCGCGGACAACCTTTGCGTAGTGTGCAATGTTGGTTGAATGGGGCAGGCCGTAAGTAAGGTTGGTGATAAAACTGACTCCCCCAACCGACTCCAGTGCGTTTTCTTTCTTGAGTTCTTCGCCAATCAGAATGGGATTGATCTCAGCGCCACGTTCGAAGAGCGCGATCATTGCAGTAAAAATGCGCCGGTGTGAGGGCACATAGAAATCTTCGGGCCGGAGCAGCTCGATTGCCTGGCTGATTAAGCCATTGTCGATAACGATACCGCCGAGAATGGCGCGCTCAGCTTCAGCGCTATGGGGCAACGAACGCTCAAGCTCGCGAAGTGGTTCTGCAGTGGCCATATGGAAAGTTGTGATGTACTGGAGATTTACCTGGAAATGAAGCGACGCTGTAAGTTGAATTCAACCTACAGCGTCGGAAATATACTACAGACAGGCAACGCGCGTTTGTTTTATTCCGCAGCTTCCGCTGAGCTCTCTTCTTGTCCGCCTTCGGCTTGTTTCGCGAGTTCGGCCTCTTGTTCAGGCGTCAGGTGTCCGACAATAACTTCGCCTTCCGGGACGACCTTGACCTGAAGGTCAATTGTTACTTCACGATGCAAACGGACAGGCACTGAAAACTCGCCCAGCCGCTTGATAGGTTCGCGCAGATGGATGCGATGACGATCAATTTCATAGCCGCGCTCTTTAAGCGTTTCGGTTATGTCCATCGACGTCACTGAACCATA